>Ga0182748_1000033_pt1 | contig 203307 bp, 188 predicted proteins | sample eDN3rd37CKraftOP_FD_128877 | JGI IMG/M metagenome (GOLD analysis project Ga0182748, IMG submission 128877) | Enriched Organic Plus compost microbial communities from Emeryville, California, USA - eDNA 3rd pass 37_C Kraft OP (version 2) (version 2) ... | reverse complement strand
CTCACCGCGACCGACCATTTCAGCCCGCCGCTGATCGTCATGGACCCGATCGTCGCGCGCGCCTTCAACGACATGGGCTTCACCAAGCAGTCGCTGATCGAATGGTGCGCCGAGAATGCGAAGCTGTCGGCACGCGACTATTGGGACGACCAGTCGATCGTGACCCTGATCCGGCCGCACGCCGTCGCCGGGATCGAACCCTTCGCCAGCAGGCTGAAGGCCGCGCCGGACGAGATGATCTCCATCTTCCAGCCGCAGGACATCAACATCGTCGTCATGGGCGGCGAGACCCAGGGCGCCTTCAAGATGATCAGCGGGCGCTATACCGGAAGCGGCCCGGGGACCGACAACAAGGGCAACCCCACCGGCCTGATCGACGTCTGGCGCTGACGCGCCACTGCGCCCCTCTCTCGACCATCGAAGCCTGCCAGGAGCGGACGCCATGAATGCCCCCGTGCGCCTGACGAGCCTTGCCCATGGTGGCGGCTGCGGCTGCAAGCTCGCGCCGGCCGTGCTGCGCGAGCTTCTCGCCGACCAGGCCCGGGCGTCGGCCTTTCCGAACCTGCTGGTCGGCAACGAGACCGGTGACGATGCCGCGGTCTGGCAGCTCGACGAGCGGACCTGCGTGATCGCCACCACCGATTTCTTCATGCCGATCGTCGACGATCCGCGTGACTTCGGCCGCATCGCCGCGACCAACGCCATTTCCGACATCTATGCGATGGGCGGCCGCCCGATCATGGCGCTCGCCATCCTCGGCATTCCGCTCGGCAAGATTGAACCGGCGGTGGTCCGCGACATCCTTGCCGGCGGCGCCGAGATATGCGGCGCGGCCGGCATACCGGTCGCCGGCGGCCATTCGATCGACGCTCCCGAACCCATCTACGGCCTTGCCGTGGTCGGCATCGCCCCGACCGCCAATGTTCGGCGCAATTCCGGTGCGCAGGCGGGCGATGCGCTGATCCTCACCAAGCCGATCGGCGTCGGAATCTATTCAGCCGCGCTCAGGAAGGGGGCGCTGGACGCGGACCTCTATGCCGAGCTGGTCGGGACGACGACCATGCTCAACCGCGTCGGCGCCGACCTTGGCGCGGACGATGCGGTCCACGCGATCACCGACGTCACCGGCTTCGCCCTCCTCGGCCACGGCCTCGAAATGGCGCGGGCATCGGACGTGCAGCTGGTGATCGAGGCCGATCGGGTACCGCTTCTTGCCCGGGCCGCCGATTTCGCCCGGGACGGCTTCGTCACCGGCGCCTCGCATCGCAACTGGGCGAGCTACGGGGAGGATGTCCTGCTCCCCTCCGATTTCCCCGAATGGCGGCGCCATCTGCTGGCTGACCCGCAGACCTCGGGCGGCCTGCTGGTCGCGGTCGCTCCCGATCGGGCGGAGGCGGTCCTCGATCGCTGCCGCGAGGCGGGCCATGCCGCGGCTGCGATTGTCGGCCGCGCCGAGGCGGGCGGGGCCGGAATTCGAATAGCGTGATGTGGAGAGGCTGGAAGAATGAGTGAAGAACATGATGTGGTCGTCGTCGGCGGCGGCCTGGCGGCGATGACCGCGGCACTGACCAGTGCCCGGCTCGATCGCAGGACCCTGATCGTGTCGGGCGGCGTCCCCGGCGGCCAGCTTCTCAGCATCGAGAAGATCGACGGCGTGCCCGGCTATCCGGATTCCGTCCCGGGCTACGATCTGTGCCCGATCACCCAGGAGCAGGCCGATGCGGCCGGCGTGGAATTCGTGACTGAGGAATGCAGCGCGATCGCCCCCAACGGTGATCGCTGGCGCCTGACCGCGGGCGGCCAGGACTATCTCGCCCGAGCGGTCGTGGTCGCGACCGGGACCGCGGTCGGCACGCTCGGCGTGCCGGGGGAAGAGCGGCTGACCGGCAAGGGCGTCAGCCATTGTGCCAGCTGCGATGCGCCCCTGCTGCGCAACAAGGTGGCCGTCGTTGTCGGCGGTGGCGATTCCGGCATGCAGGAAGCACTCACCCTGGCCGAGCATGTCGAACGGGTGATGCTGGTCGAGCGTGGCGATGCGCTCAGCGGCCAGAAGAGCTATCGCGAGCAGGTGGAAGCCGGCCCCAATATCGAGCTGCGTTTCGGCAGCACCGTCACCGAAGTGCTCGGCGAGGAGGGTGTCACCCACGTCCGCGTGAAGGACCTGGCCGGCGGTGCCGAGGAGGATGTCGAGGCGGCCGGCCTGTTCGCCTTCCCCGGTCTCGTTCCCAACAGTGGGCTGGTTGCCGATCTCGTGCCGCTCGATGAGACCGGCCGCATCCGCGTCGATGCCGGCATGCGCACATCGGCGCGGGGAATCTGCGCCGCGGGCAACGTGCGGGAGGCTTCGTCCCATCGCGCCGCCGGCGCCATGGGCGACGGAGCGGCGGCGGCTGTCAGCATCGATCGCTATCTCGCGACCGGGCAATGGCGGGACGCGGACTGACCCGCCGGGTGGGGGAGGAAACGCCGGCCGTCGCGCGGCGCCTGCCGTCGGTCGATACGGTGCTCCGCACGCCGCTCGCCGCAATCCTTGTCGAGTCCTTCGGCCGGGTGGCCAGCGTCGAGGCGGTTCGTACCGTCCTCGGCGAGGCGCGCGAGTCCCGCAACGTCTCCCTCGATGCGGGAAAGGCTGCCGAGGCCGCCCTCGTGCTTCTCGAGGCGAGGGATCGGTCGCGGCTGGTCCCCGTCTTCAACCTTACCGGAACGATCCTCCACACCAACCTCGGTCGCGCTCTGCTCGCCGAAGAGGCGATCGAGGCGGCGGTCACGGCGATGCGGCATGCGGTGGCCCTGGAGTTCGATCTGCGCGGCGGCCGGCGGGGAGAGCGCGACGACATTGTCCGAGACCTGCTGTGCGAACTCAGCGGGGCCGAGGACGCCACCATCGTCAACAACAATGCCGCGGCCGTCCTCATCACCCTCAACACGCTCGCCAAGGCCAAGCGCGCGATCGTGTCGCGCGGCGAGCTGATCGAGATCGGCGGCGCCTTTCGCATGCCCGACATCATGAGCCGTGCGGGTGCGAAGCTGGTGGAGGTGGGCACCACCAATCGGACCCATTTGCGCGACTATGAGGAGGCGATCGACGACCGTACCGGGCTAGTGCTCAAGGTCCACACCTCCAACTACCGGATCGAGGGCTTCGTCTCCGAAGTTCCCGCCCGCGAGCTTGCGGGCCTGACCCGGCGGCACGGCATTCCGCTCGTCGACGATCTCGGGTCCGGCACATTGGTCGATCTCGGCGCCTATGGCCTTCCGGCGGAGCCGACCGTCGCCGAGGCCGTCGCCGCCGGCGCGGATCTGGTGACCTTCTCCGGGGACAAGTTGCTTGGCGGCCCGCAGGCGGGCTTCATCGTCGGGCGCAGGGACCTGATCGCGCGGATCAGCCGCAATCCGATGAAGCGGGCGCTGCGGATCGACAAGATCCGTCTCGCCGCGGTGGAGGCGACCTTGCGCCTCTATCGCAATCCCGACCGGCTTGCCGAACGGCTTCCGACCATGCGGGCGCTTGCACGTCCCCTGGAGTCGCTCCGGGCGACGGCTGAGCGGCTGGCGCCGGCGGTCGCGGCCCGGCTTCCGGATGGCTACCGCGTGGAGGCGGTGGAATGTGCGAGTGAGGTCGGCTCCGGTGCGCTCCCGACCGACAGCCTGCGCAGCGTCGGCGTCGCCATCCGCCCGGCGGCTGCGCGCGGGGCGGGGAGGGCGCTGTCCGGCCTCGCCGCCGCCCTCCGCGGTCTCCCCGTGCCCGTGGTCGGGCGGATCCAGGATCAGGCGCTGCTGCTCGACCTACGCTGCCTCGAGGACGAGGACGGCCTGCTCGCCAGCCTCGCTGCCCTGCCGCGGGCGATCGCTTCCGATCGATGATCGTCGGCACCGCGGGCCATATCGATCACGGCAAGTCGGCGCTGGTCCACGCGCTGACCGGGGTCGACACCGATCGCCTGAAGGAGGAAAAGGCGCGGGGAATCTCGATCGATCTCGGCTTCGCCCATATGCCGGCCGCGGACGGCACGGCCCTCAGTTTCGTCGACGTCCCGGGTCATCATCGTTTCGTCCGCAACATGCTCGCCGGAGCCACCGGCATCGACATGGTCCTGCTGGTGGTGGCCGCCGATGACGGCGTCATGCCGCAGACGCTCGAGCATCTCGCCATCGTCGACCTGCTCGGGATCGCACATGGGCTGGTTGCCCTCACCAAGGTCGATCTGGTCGGGCAGGCACGGCGCGAGGAGGTGTTGGCCGAAATCCGGCGAACCATCGCCCCGACTACGCTCGCAGGGGCTCCGGTCCTGCCGGTTTCATCGGTCACCGGCGAAGGGGTGGTGGAGCTGCGCGATACCCTTCTCGCGATGACCGGGGCGGTGCCGCGCCGGAACGTCGAGGGCCGGTTCCGTCTTGCGGTCGATCGTTGCTTCACCATGACCGGCGCGGGCACCATCGTTACCGGCACCATCCTGTCCGGCTCGGTCGCGGTGGGCGACAGCGTGACGGTCAGCCCGGCCGGACTTGCGGCCAGGGTCCGGTCGATCCAGTCGCACAACCGGTCCGCGCCGCGCGCGATCGCCGGTGAACGGTGCGGCCTCAACCTCGCCGGCGAGCGGATCGCGCGGCACGCCATCGCCCGCGGCGACATGGTCCTCGATCCCGTCCTGCACGCGCCGACCGCGCGGATCGACGCCCTGCTGTCCCTGCTCGCCGGCGAGGCGCGGTCGCTTGCCCACTGGACTCCGGTTCACCTGCATCATGCGGCGATCGAGGTGCCGGCGCGGGTCGCCCTGCTCGAGGAAGCGCCGATCGCCTCCGGCGGTCGCGGTCGGATCCAGCTGGTGCTCGACCGTCCGATCGCCGCCGCGGTGGGTGACCGCTTCATCCTGCGCGACAATTCGGGATCGCGCACGATCGGCGGCGGCCGGTTCCTCGACCTGCGCCCGCCGCAGCGCCGACGGCGCACGCCCGACCGGCTCGCCCAGCTCGACGCGCTGGGACACGAGGATCCGCGCGACGCGCTGTCGCTCGCCCTGTCGCGCTGGCCCTGGTTCGTCGACGCCGGCGCCTTCGCCCGGGATCGCGCGCTTTCGGAGGATCAGATGGCGACGCTCCTTCGCCATATTCCCCATCGCGCCGTGGGTCAGGAGCCTCTCCTTCTGGCGCCGGAAGTGTGGGAGCGGCTGGCGACCAGCGCTCGCGCCGCGCTCGACGACTTCCATCGGGCGAGTCCGCAACTGCTCGGAATGGGCATCGCTCGCCTCGCCCGGACGATGGAGCCGCGCCTTCCGGCCGCCGTTGCGTCGTCGGCGGTGCGGGGTCTGATCGAAGCCGGCATCCTGGCTGCCGAGGGCGGGATGGTGCGCTCGCCCGACCATCGGCTCGGCCTCGACCGGCACGACCAGCAGAGGTGGCAGTGCATCGCGCCGCTGCTCGGAGGCGAGGCGCGCTTCCGGCCTCCCCGCGTCGGCGATATCGCCGTGCAGCTTCGCGACCGGGAGTTCGAGGTGCGCCGCGTCCTGAAGGCGATGGCACGCCAGGATGCGGTCGTCGAAGTGGCTCCCGACCACTTTTTCCTCCGGGAGGTGATGAGCGAAATCGCGCGCATCGCCGCCCGGGTCGCCGCTGGGCAGGAAGACGGGCAGTTCACCGCCGCGATGCTGCGCGACCAGCTTGCCAACGGCCGCAAGGTCGCCATCCAGATCCTCGAATGGTTCGACCGGCACGGCCTCACCTTGCGGCAGGGGGACCTGCGCCGTATCAATCCGGCCCGGCTGAAACAGTTCGCTGCCGACGCCGGCAAGGACGGAAGCTGACGGAAGAGAATCGTTCCCGGTGGAACGTCCGGACTTCAAATCCGGGTGGGGCTGTCAGCCAGTCTCAGGTGGGTTCGACACCCACTCTCTTCCGCCTCCCGAAGCCTTGGCACAGGGGGTCAGCGATCTCCCCGAAGAACGGATCATGCCCCTCACAACCACCCCGCCGCCCGCAGCAGCGGGGCACCGCTGCGGCTTACGGGTACGGCGAGGCCGTTCTCCAGTTCCACTTCGCCGCTGCCCCGGCGCCATCGCGCGGCCCGGATCGCGTCGGCCGCCACCCACCAGGATCGGTGGACTCGGAAGCCGTGCGCTCCATCGAGCTCCGCCACGGCATCGCTGAAGCGGATGCTCACCAGTTCGTCGCCGGCGTCGGTGTGGACTCGCACGAAATGGTCATGGGCTTCGAGCGCGAGCAGGCGGGCCGCCCGGCGCCTGGCCGACAGGCGGGCTCGGAACGCGGCTTCGGCATCCGGCAGTGGCGGTGCGACGATGGTGCGGGTTTCGACGATTCGTTCGGGCGGCCGATGGACCAGCTGCCGCACGCCCATGACCGCGAAGCTGATCACCAGCACCTGCCACAGCAACGGAAGGAGGAAACCGGGCACGAGGGGATGGCGGTGCCCGAACACCACGGCCATCGCCATGACCACGAGCACCGCGATCGGTGGTGTCATCGCCAGTGAGGTGACGAGAAGGCGCACGGCCGCTGCGCGAAGCCGCGGCCGCAGCAACGTCTCGATTGCGACGCCGAGGCAGCCGCCGGCCAGGATCAGGGCAAGCCAGAAGGCGAGCCGCGCCGGGAAGGGTTCGCCGGCGGTTCCATAGGGTCCGGTGGCGCCGAGGAAGGCACCGATGACGACGAACAGCAGAATCTCGCTTGTCCACCGCATGCCCCTGTCTTGCCAGATGGCGCCCGGTGTGCCGAGGCGAAATGCACCGGCCGGTACCGTTCACGAACCGCCGACACCATTCGCGAAGTGCAGGCTTGGCACGGCCGCGCCCGGCCCGCACCTCGTCGGCGATCGAAGAGGAGGAGGGAACTCATGGCACATGCCGTTCCGAACGAGGCCTGGCTGGGGAAGGCAAGCTGGTTTGCGGGTGCCGCCGCCGCCATTTTGCTTGCTATTGCCTCGCTTCGCTACATTCCCGGCTTCGGCCCGCTGCCGCCGAAGATCGTTGCCAATGCCTTCGCACTGCCCTGGCTGCCGATCCATGTGGCCGCCTCCGCGACCGCGCTCCTTGTCGGCTCGTTCCAGTTCCTCGGCGGACTGCGCGGTCGCCGTCCCTACGTCCACCGCTGGGCCGGACGAATCTATGTCGCCGGCTGCATGGTCGGCGGCGTGTCCGGCCTCGTCCTCGCCTTCGGCACCACCATGGGGCAGGTGACGACGGCCGGATTCGGCATCCTCGCGCCCATCTGGCTGGTGGTGACCGGCCTCGGATGGCAGCGCGCGCGGCAGGGGCGCTACGTCGAGCATCGCCGCTGGATGATCCGCTCCTGGGCCCTCACTTTCGCCGCCGTCAATCTGCGGCTCTATCTCGGCATCGCCTTCGCGCTCGGCATCCCGTTCGAGCAGAGCTATCCGTTGATCTCATTCCTCTGCTGGGTCCCGAACCTGATTCTCGCAGAAATCTGTCTGCGGGGAGCGTTGCAGCGCGGTTGGGGCGGGATCAGGACGCTGGCCTCCGTTGCCTGGGTCGGTGGCGAAGGCGCTGCCATCCGATCCGGATGGCGGTAGCGGACGTGACGATCCCGGCGAGCGAGAACAGCCACAGGAAGAGGTCCCACGCCGGCCGGTTGAGGGTCAGGATGTTGAGATCCCATTTGTGGAACAGGTCGTAGAGGATGCGATAGACACGTCCGCGCCGGTCGATCGATCCGAGGAACGTGCCGGTTTCGGGGTCGATATGTACCCATGTCCCGCCGGGATCGGCGAAGCGGATTCGCAGCACAGGCAACTTCGGCTCTTCCGCCACCGCATACCAGTAGAGGTCGGGCGCGCTCAGCCGTCCGACCGTGCGGATCGGTGCTTCGGGGAGCAGCCGGGCGGCGGCGGCCGCCAGTTCGCCCTCGTCGAGACGGGCGGGTGTGAGCGTCGAGGCATCGAGCACGCTCTGGTCCGACGCCCTCCTGACGACGACCAGTGGATGGCCGGCAGCCCAGCCGAATTCGACCTGCCGTGCGCCGGCGGCCGCGGAGGCGAGCGCTGCCGAACCCGGGCCGGCCAGGCGGCCGGCGTCTGCGTAGGCCCATCTGCCCTCCGCCCGGATTCCCGGGGTTTCGAACAGCCGCCACGGATCGACCGAGAGCCAGCCGCTGAAGATCCACAAGGTCAGCAGCAGGCCGCCGACGAGCCCGGCGAGATGATGCCACTCCATCCAGCCGCGATAGGGCGTGATCCGGCGGCCCGGAAAGCGCCTGCGTCCCAGGCGCAGCCGCAGCAGGCCGATCCACAGGCCGGTGACCGCGACCAGGATCGCGGGGCCTGAAGCCCACAGGATCACCTGACGCCACGCTTCCGGATGCTGGCGCAGCACGGTCGGATAGATCCAGTGCGGCACCGAGCCTAGCCAGTTCCAGAAGCGCTCGTGCGCATCGGTGTCGAGGACCACCGCGCCGCTCGTCCCGGACACATAGAGGTCGCGTTGGCCCGGCCCCGCAAGCCGGACGCGCCAGAGCGGCCGATCCGGATCGTATCGGCCCGCCACCGTCCACTGGTCGCGGGCGACCGCTTCGGCACCGGCCGCCGGCACGCGCGCGAAGGCCTCGGCCGTGCGCAGGGCCGTCTCCCGCTCGACCGCGGGGATCGGCTGGCCGCTCTCCGCCGACAGGGTCGCCGTCGGTCCCCCTCGGGGGCGGATGCGCCAGACCGGCCCGTCGCCGGTCATCTCCAGCGTCATGGCTTCGGGCGGGGCGGCGGGGCTTGCCAGGCGTTCGGCTTCCGGGGCGGAGACGGTGACGCGCGCCCAGTCGATCTCCGGCAGGCCCGCGATCCGCTCCTGCTCGGTCAGTGCCGGAAACGGCACGTAGACCATCACCAGGCCGGAGACGAACCAGATCAGGAACAGCAGGCAGGCCGCGATTCCGAGCCAGCGGTGCAGGAGGTAGAGCCAGCGCTTGCCCGTGTGGACCAGCTTCGCAGTCACTAGAATCGCGCTCTCACCGACAGGTCGACCGACCGCGGACGGCCGAGCAGCCACTGCTCGTCATTATAGGCGGAGGTCGCATACTCCTTGTCGAACAGATTGTAGACGCGAAAATCCACCGCGAGCTTCGGCGTGAAGCTATAGGAGAGGCCGCCGTCGACCACCACATGGGCCGGCATCCGGAAGCGGTTGGCATCGTCCGAGAAGCGCCGTCCGACGTAGCGCAGCCCAGCCTGCGCCCGCAGGCGGCCGAGGCCTTGCCAGCTCAGCCACAGATTGGCCGTCGTTTCCGGCACGGCCGGCGGCGTGTTGCCGCTCAGGTCGCTGCCTCCGCTGATGAAGTCGTCATATTCCGCATCGAGAAGGGTACCGTTGGCATCGATCGCGAAGCCGTGCGGCAGCGCCAGCGCCACCGCCGCCTCGATCCCTTTGGACGAACGCTGGCCGATCTGCTCTACCGGGCTGGTCGGGGTGCGCTGCGCGACCAGGTCCTTCTTCACGATGCGATAGGCGGCGAGCGTGGCCGAACCACGGCCGCCGAGGAATAGTGCCTTCACGCCCGCCTCGACCTGGTGGCCGCGCGCGTTGGTGAAGAAGAATTGGGCGGCGCTGGTCGTATAGGTGGTGATCGTGCCGAGCGGGTCGACGCCGGTCGCATATTGGCCGTAGAGCGAAAGCGCCGGCGTCGGCTGATAGACCGCGCCCACCCGCCAGGTGACGTTGTGAAGCTTGCGCGCGGTCCGTCCCCCGGGGAATGCCGGCGTCTCGACCCTGTTTCCGTTCGCGTCGCGGCTGATGTTCCAGCGCTTCACCTTGTCCCATTCCGCGCGGATGCCGCCGACGATCGAAAGCCGTTCGCCGATCTTCAGTCGGTCCTCGGCGAAGAGGCTATATTCCATGGTGCGCGTCCGGTAGCGCGGCGCGATCCCCACCGTGTCGAGCAGGACGCCCGGATCGAAATCGAACGGATCGACCTCGTCTTCCTGCAGGTCCGTCGCGAAATTGTGGGAATAAGCGAGCTTGATCAGATTGGCGTCGAAGCCGACCACCAGGTCGTTGGCGAACGCGGCGCCCAACGGCGTGCTGATCTTCAGGCTGGCCTGATTGCCGTACTGGACCTGGTCGTGGACGATGCCCAGATTGTCGGTGCGGTAGATCAGGCCGGGCGTCCCGCCGCCATAACCGTTCGGGCATTTCCCGTCCGGGCCGATCCAGCAATAGCTCTCCAGATTGTACCAGCGCCGCTTTGCGGTGAGCCGATAGCTGCTGTTGGTCAGGCGCAGGGTATCGTTGATCTGCCATTCCGCGAGAAGCGTGAGCCGGTTGTCCCGATAATGGATGTCGGAATCGCCGACATTGAAGTTGCGGCGCTTGATACGGTCGTCGACCCGGCCGTCGACCAGCGGCGTACCGAAATATTCCATCGGTTCCTGGTCGCCATAATCGTCGCGCAGCATGAGGGAGAATCGATCGCTCGGCGCGAAGCGGAGCGCGCCGGAGAGCGCCAGGCTGTCATTGTGGCCGCGGTCCACCCATCCGTCGGAGCGGCGGTAGCTCGCATCCACGCGATAGGATAGGAGGCGCCCGATCGGCCCGCCCGCGCCGGCCGCGAGGTGCCAGCTGTCCTGCGATCCGTAGCCGATCTCCGCCTGCACTTCGGTGCGCATGGCGTTTGGCTTGCGGGTGACGACATTGACGGCGCCGCCGAGCGCGCCCTGGCCGTAGAGCACCGACGCCGGGCCGCTCAGCACCTCGATCCGCTCGACGTTCCAGGGATCGACCGGAAAGCTGATCGACCCTGCCGCCGGGAACAGCCGGGTGCCGTCGACGAGCTGCAGCACCGATCCCTGACCGGAAAATCCGCGTGCGGTCAGCGATGTGCCGCCGTTGCCGGGATTGGCCGAGTTGGAAATGCCGGGCGCCCTGGTCACGGCGTCGACGATGGTGAGGTCGCCGCGGGCCCGGATGATGTCCCCATCGAGCCTTGCGACGCTGGCCGGTGTTTCCGCCGGGGTGAGGCCGAGCCGGCTTCCGGTCTCGCTCGGCCGGTTCAGGCCGAGATCGACCCGGCCGACCACCAGGATCTCGTCCGCGTTGCCCTGGCCCTGCGGTCCGGACTGGGCCAGGGCGGGGCCGATCGGACAGGCCGCCGCTGCTGCCAGAAATGTTGCTATACGCTTGTTCACCGTCATTTTCCTCCCCGCGCAGGAACAGCGCGCCGCTTAGGGAGGCGACCGCGGCAAGTCAGGTTGCGGAACGGTTCTCCGCCGACGTGTAACGTTACCGGACTCGGTTGACTCAGCGATCGGGGGCGGTGAGCTGGTCGGGGAAACTCTTGCTTTCGCCGTCGTCCCAGACGCCGGCGGTGCGTAGCGGGCCGGCCACGGACAATTTTCCGTCGACGTTGAGATTGCCGAGCGCGTTGACCGTGTAGAGCGCCTCGAACGCATCGGCGGTTCCGGAGGCCGACACCAGCCTGGCCATCTCCCTGGGATCGGCAACCATTTCGGCCGCCTGCATCAGCGCTGCATCGCGCGTCCCCGCGACGATGATGATGCGGTTCCCGCTCGGGCCGGGAAGGCTCGCCAGATAGCCATAGTCCCGGGTCGTGGTGCGGCGGTCGCTGCGGGGCGCGTCGGCGACATAATGGGTGCCGCTCCGCTCGTCGATCAGTTCGTCGTAGCTGGCACCGATCTCGAAGCGCGATGCGGCGAACAGCGGATTGCGGATCGGCCCCAGCCTGCTGAGATAGCCGACATAGATGATGTTGCTGCTCTTCAGGATCGCCGGGGTCAGCTCCGACATGGTGATCACGCGGGCGCGCGGGACCTCGCGTCCGGCAGCCGCGTCGACGACCGGGACGATGTTGCGCAGCGCAGCTGCCGTTCCGATCGGCAGATAGCTGAGGTTGATGTCGCGCAAGCGCCCGACCTGGTCGGGATTGTACATCAGATATTCGTCGAGGTCGGCGTTCGAATTGATCGCGAATTCGCGCACCAGGCGGTGGATCTGCCCGTCCTCGCCGGCCTCGCCGAAGATATAATAATCGCCCACGACGATGACGCTGGGCAGGTCGGATCGGGCGAGCGCCGACCAGGGCGGGCTTCCGGCCGCTTCGGCGCCGCCGGCGGCAGGACGCCACGGCAGCAATGCCAGTCCCCACCCGGCGATCGCCAGCAGGACGAGAAGCGGGACCAGCAATCGGACCGCCGTGGACCTGCTTGGTGCGGGCTCTGCCGTCACCTCGTCCCCGGCCGGATCGGGTTCCTCGTCCCGCCTGGAGACCAGTTCGAGCCGGTAGCTTCCGCGCGGGATGATCAGCCTTTCCTCCGCTTTGGCGCCCAGGGCCTCGTAATGGTCCTCGAGCTTGCGGCGCAGCCGGTGGATGGCGACGCGTACCGAACCGTCGACGGTCGCGTCGAAGTCGGGACCGCGTGCCAGCAACATCTCGGCGATCTCTGCTTCCTTTGGCGCATGGCCCGCGAGCGAATGTTCGAGCAGCAGGTCGAACAGGCGATGCAGCAGCGGCGAACGGCCCAGCGCGCCGGCCGCGCGAATGCGCCCGGCATGCTCCTTTATCCTTTCCGCCTGCGAGGCGGCATCGGGGACACGGACGTCGGACATCGTCATCGACCTAGCATCACCGGCGCCTGTCGGCACCGCCGCTCCTGGCGGTACGCGTTCAGCCCTTCCGGCCCGACGACGGCTCGTTCAGGCGTGCCAGAAGCCTCCCCAGGAAGGCGTTCGCCTCGTCTATGTCCTGGCCGGACACGTCGTCGAGCAGCCATTCGCGCAGCTCGTCGGCCACGTCCAGTATCTCTTCCAGCGCTGCCTCGCCGGCGTCGGTCAGACGGATATGCTTGGTGCGCCGGTCGGACGGGTCCGGGAGCCGTTCGACCAGTCCGTCGCCCTCGAGCGAATCGAGCATGCGGGTCAGCGTCGCCCCCTCGATGCCGATGGACTTGGCGATCTCGATCTGCGGCGTGGACGGCGGCGCATAGGCGATCGTCGCCATTGCTTCCATCCGCGCCGCGCTCTGGCCCAGGGGCCGGAGATGATCGTCGAGAAGCGAGCGCCATCGACGGGCGATGAGCACCATCTGGATCGTCAGCCGGAGCTTGGAGGTCAGCCGGTCCTCGCGCGCGATGCGGCTGCCCCGCCTTCCCGGGGGCGCTGTTTTCGGGCGGTCGGTTTTCGCGGAACGCACCAGTTCGAGGGCCTCGCCGGGCACCTCGGACGGGAGCCGCGGCTTGGGGTTGCTCTTCGGCGGCATGTCGGTTGCGAGGGTAGTGGAACCCCGGAGCCTCCGCAACAGCTTCCGCGGGACCCGACAGCGTCCATTGTTGACGGATGACCTACGGGCTCGCTGGCACTATGCGGGTTGTCTCTGAGTCAGGAGACATGCCATGGCCGGACAGTCCCGGGTCGGATGCGCGGCGCTGCGCAGCAAGCTGATGTCGGCGGAAGATGCCGCCGCCTTCATCGCGCCGGACACGACCGTCGGCATGAGCGGCTTTACCGGCGCCGGCTATCCGAAGGCAGTGCCGATGGCGCTCGCAGCGCGGATCGAGGCGGAACATGCGGCCGGCAATCCTTTCTGTATCCGGGTCTGGACCGGGGCCTCCACGGGTCCGGAGCTCGACGGTGCGCTGGCCCGAGCGCGCGGCATCGAGTTCCGGCTGCCCTACAATTCCGATCCCTATGCCCGCGACCTCATCAATCGTGGCGAGATGGAATATTTCGACATGCACCTGTCGCAGGTCGCGCCCATGGCCTGGCAGGGGTTCCTGGGCCCGCTCGATACGGCGGTGGTGGAGGTGACGGCGATCAGGGAGGACGGCTCGCTCGTTCCCTCCTCGTCGGTCGGCAACAACAAGACCTGGCTCGAACGGGCCGGCCAGGTGATCCTCGAGGTCAACGGCTGGCAGAATCCCGCGCTCGAGGGGATGCACGACATCTATTATGGCACGGCCCTGCCGCCGGACCGGGTGCCGATCCCGCTGGTGCGGCCCGGCGACCGCATCGGCGAGCACTGCTTCCGCTGCGATCCGGACAGGATCGTCGCCATCGTCGAAACCGAGGTCCCGGACCGCAACCTCCCGTTCAAGGCGCCCGGGGAAGCCGAGCTGGCCATCGCCGGTCATCTCATCGAATTCTTCCGGCACGAGGTGGCGAAGGGACGCCTGCCGCGGTCGCTGCTGCCGATCCAGTCGGGCGTCGGCAATATTGCCAATGCGGTGCTGACCGGGCTCGTCGATGCGCCGTTCGATGACATGGCGGCCTATACCGAGGTGATCCAGGACGGCATGCTCGAGCTGCTCAAGGCCGGCAAGCTGCGCGTCGCCTCGGCAACGTCCTTCTCGCTGAGTCCCGAGGCGGCCCATGAGCTGAACGCGGACATGGGCCGGTTCCGGGACAGGATGATCCTGCGCCCGCAGGAGATCAGCAACCATCCGGAACTCATCCGCCGCCTCGGCTGCCTCGCCATGAACGGCATGATCGAGGCCGACATCTACGGCAACGTCAATTCGACCCACATCATGGGTTCGCGGATCCAGAACGGGATCGGCGGCTCGGGGGATTTCGCCCGCAACGCCTATGTGTCCATCTTCATGTCGCCGTCGACGGCCAAGGGCGGGCACATCTCCACGATCGTGCCGCAGGCGTCGCATGTCGATCACATCACCCAGGATGTCATGGTCGTCGTCACCGAACAGGGCCTCGCCGACCTGCGCGGCCGTTCGCCCAAGCAGCGCGCCGAGCTGATCATCGCCAACTGCGCCCACCCCGACTATCGACCGATGCTCGAGGACTATTACCGGCGCGCGCGCCGGGACTCCTACGGTCAGCAAAGCCCTTCGTTATTGCGCGAGGCCCTGTCCTGGCACCAGCGCTTCATCGAGACCGGCTCCATGCGGCCGTAGGCCGCCGGCGTCAGCGCATCTCGAACAGTTCCTGGTGAAAGCAGTCGGGGCTGAGGCCGCGTCGCGTCATCGCCTTGCGCATGGCGGCGGCGAATCCCGTCGGGCCGCAGAACCAGATCTCGCCCGTCGCCCAGTCCGGGGCGATCTCCTGCAGCCGGTCGAGGGTCAAGGGAGGATCGGGGGGCGTCCGGATCAGGTGGAAATGGACGCCGGTCCTGTGCGCCAGTTCCTCGACATGTTTCACGAACTCGTGGTCGGGCGCGCTGGTCGAATAGAAGAGATCGATCGATCCTTCGGCGGGCCGATCCAGCAGCGCCTGCATGCGGGCGATGAACGGAGTTATCCCGACCCCGCCGCCGATCCAGATCTGCCGCTCGCCGCCCCGCGAGAAGTCGAAGCGGCCGTACGGACCTTCGACCGTCACGCCCAGTCCGTCGCGCACGAGTTCCGGAAGGCGCCGCGTATAGTCGCCGAGTCCCTTGATGGTGAAGGTGAGTTTGCCGTCGTTCTTCCAGGCGGAGGAGATGGTGAACGGATGTGCTCCTTCGCGGTCGTCGAAGTCCAGAAAAGCGAACTGGCCCGCCTTGTGGCCCGGCCAGGCGGTCTCCAGCTGCACGCCCACATCCAGGACCGCATTATGCTCATAGGCCTTGTGCCAGGCGACCGCACCGGCCGCTTTCCGGCGGTGGCCGATACGCCTGAACAAGGATGCGGCAGCGGCGATCGCGCCGGCCGCGAGGATCAGCGCCATAACCGGCCCGATCGGTGCGGTCCAATAGTCGCGCGGCATCAGGACGACGCCGTGGAAGACGAGCAGGAGGAAGGCCGGCGCGGTCAGTTTGTGGGTCTTGAAGAAAAGGTGGTAGGGGAATCGCTTCCACAGGGCGAGTAGTACGACGAGAATCAGCAGGTACAGCATCCACTCGCCGATTCCGGAGGCGGGGTGCCGCAACGAGTCCAGCAGGTCTGTCTCTCCGCCCGGAGCGCGGGGCGGTCGTGCGGGCCGTTCCAGCCATCCCTGCCGCACCATCGAACGGGGCAGGATTTCGAGCAACCAGTGGACCACCGCCAGAGTCAGCCCGCTCACGCCAAGCCATTTGTGAAGCCGATAGAATTTGTCGAGCCCTCCAAGCGCGCTTTCGATCTGGACGGGGCGTGCGGCGAGCACGATCGCCACCGCCATGAAGCCGAGCGCGAGGATTCCGGTCAGCAGGATGAGATTGTGCCGGATGGGCCAGAAGCCTCCGCCGAGCTGCGACACCGGCGTACTCAGCAACCAGAGCAGGGTGAGGAGGGCTGCCAGGGCCGCAAAGGCTATTCTCAGTCGGTTCAATCCCATGTGCCTCCTCCCGACGTCCTGCGAGTCGGCGCGGGCAGCGTCGCACCGCCGGGCCTTCGATACGGCAGCATAACAGGACATTGCGTCCGGTGTCGCGCATAGTGGTGCCAAAGTGGCCCCGGTCCGTTATGCCCCTTGTGAACGAACCGGCAGACAGGAGGAGGTACCGGATGCAGCAGCGCAGGCTCGGCCGCGACGGGCCGCTGGTTTCGGCGATCGGCCTTGGGTGCATGGGCATGTCCAATGCCTATGGCGCCAGCGACGAGGCGGAGGCGATCGCCACCATCCATCGGGCAATCGAACTGGGAGCGACCTTTCTCGATACCGCCGATCTCTACGGCTTCGGGCATAATGAGGAGCTGCTGTCGCGCGCGCTGGAAGGGCGACGCGATCAGGTGTTCCTGGCCACCAAGTTCGGCAATGCCCGCAATCCGGACGGCACCCTGCGGGTGGAGGGAAGCCCGGCCTATGTCCGCTCGGCATGCGAAGCGAGCCTGAAGCGGCTGCGGACCGACCGGATCGACCTCTATTATCAGCATCGCATCGATCCGAACGTGCCGGTCGAAGAGACGGTCGGCGCCATGGCCGAACTCGTCCGCGAGGGGAAGGCGCGCTATCTCGGCCTGTCCGAAGCGGCGGCCGAAACCATCCGCCGCGCCCATGCGGTGCATCCGATCACGGCGCTGCAGAGCGAATATTCGCTGTGGACCCGCGGCATCGAGGAAGAGATCCTGCCGACGGTGCGCGAGCTCGGCATCGGCTTCGTCGCTTATTCGCCGCTCGGCCGCGGCTTCTTCACCGGCCGGTTCAAGCGCCCGGAGGAAATTGCCGAGGACGACGGGCGCCGCCGCTACCCGCGCTTCCAGGGCGAGAATCTGGCGGCCAATCTGGCGATATTGGAGCCGGTCGAGGAGCTGGCGCGCGAGAAGGGCTGCACCCCCGCCCAGATCGCGCTCGCCTGGGTCCTCGCCAAGGGGGAAGATATCGTCCCCATCCCCGGAACGAAGCGCCGCGCCAATCTCGAACAGAATGTCGGCGCCGTCGAGATTCGCCTCAGCGCCGAGGAAATCGTTCGGCTCGAGCGGGCCGCCCCTCCGGATGCGGTGGCCGGCACCCGATACCCCGAACCCCTGATGGTGGCGCTGGAACGCTAGTTCCCGTGCTGCGGATGGGATCCGTCCGGCCGCGGTGACACGAAAGCCAGCCAGGCGGTCGCAAGCGCCGCAAAGGCGCAGGCGGTCATCACTGCGACCATCGGCAATGCGGTGCCGTCGTTCAGCGCGCTCACCAGGCCGTTGGCCGCGGCGCCGATGGCAAAGCCCATCGTCCCCATCAGTGCGGAGGCGGTTCCCGCGGAGGAGCCGTGCGGATGCAGCGCCAGCACCGTCACCGCCGGCATCATCAGGCCGATGGCCGAGAACAGCACCATGATCGCGATCGCAAGCAGCCACAGCCCGCCAACGGTAAGGGCGGTGCCGATCAGGAGGACGAGCATGATCGTGGCTGCGACCCGCGCCGAATTCTTCACCAGGCGCTCGGGCCCCATCCGATTCATCAACGGCGCGGCGAACTGCGCGGAGCCTGCCCAGGATGCGGCGCCCAGGCTGTAGATCAGGCTGTATTGCCAGGGCTCCAGCCCGTACAGGGTCAGGTAGATGAGGGGCGAGCCGCCGAGATAGGCGAAGAAGCAGGCGAGCGAGAAGCTGGTCACCATCGTCAGGCTCATGAACTCACGGTCCCGGAGCAGGAGGCCGAAGCTCGCGGCCGTGGCCCTGGGGCTGAGCGGAACCCGCCGCTCGGGAGGGCAGGTCTCCGGCAGCAGCAGGAAGACGAGCACCAGCCCGGTGACGGCGGCGAAGGCGAGGAACCAGAAGATCGCGCGCCACGACAGGATCGCCGCCAGCCCGCTGCCGGCAAGCGGGGCGAGCAGGGGCGCGACCGAACTCACCAATATCATCAGGGCCAGGAGCTGCGCTGCTTCCGCTCCGGTGTGCAGGTCGCGAATCACGGCGCGCGGGATGGCCATGGCCGCGCAGACGCCCAGCCCCTGGACGAAACGCCAGACGATCAGCTCGCCGATCGACTGTACGAAGCTCGCGCCGAGCGACGCCGCCCCGAAGATGATGAGGCCGGTGTAGATCAGGGGCTTGCGGCCGAAGCGGTCGGATAGCGGGCCGTAGATGTTCTGGCCGATCGCCAGTGCTGCGAGGAAGCTCACGAGGCTGTACTGCACGGTGGCGGTGTCGGTGCGCAGGCTGGTGGCGATGTGCCGGAACGCCGGGACGTACATGTTGATCGCCATCGGGCCCGACAGCGAGATCAGTCCCAGGACGAGCGCCATCCTTCGGCGGTTGCGCGCGGATGCTTCGGCATCGGTCTCGGCTGAGGCGGTCCCAGGGGTCGTCATGACGCGAAGGCGCTTGCCACGCATGGTCGAGGTGGATCAATGCTGCGTCGCAAAATTTGTGGACGGAGAAGGTGATGGATCTTGGAATAGCCGGTCGCAACGCCCTGGTCTGCGCGTCGAGCAGGGGGCTTGGACGCGCCTGCGCGCTGGAACTCGCACGGGCGGGGGCCAATGTGGTGGTCAACGGGCTCGACGGGGAACGCCTGGCCCAAACCGCGCGCGCGATCGCGCAGGAAACCGGGGCCCGCGTCGTCGCGGTGGTGGCGGACGTGTCCTCGCCGGAGGGGCGCGAGGAGCTGCTCGCGGCGCTTCCCCATTACGACATTCTCGTCAACAACAACGGCGGCCCTCCCTCCCGCGACTTTCGCGAGATCGGCCATGACGATCTGGTGGCGGGGCTGGAAGCGAACATGATCGCGCCGATCCAGCTCATCCAGGCGGTGATCGACGGCATGGTCGAGCGCAGGTTCGGGCGAATCGTCAACATCACGTCGGGATCGGTGAAGATGCCGCTGGCCGGGCTCGACCTGTCGAGCGGCGCCCGTGCCGGCCTCACCGCCTTCATGGCCGGCGTCTCGCGGTCGGTGGCCCATGCCAATGTGACCATCAACAACCTGCTGCCCGGCGCCTTCGATACCGATCGCATAGCAAGCCTCATCCAGGTGGCGTCGGACCGCACCGGTCGCAGCACCGACGAACTGCGCCGGGAGCGGGAGGAAGGCGTCCCCGCCCGCCGCCTCGGCCGGCCCGAGGAATTCGGCGCGGCCTGCGCCTTCCTCTGTTCGGCATCGGCCGGATATATCACCGGCCAGAGTCTGCTGATCGACGGCGGTGCCTTCCCCGGGGTGATGTAGCCCTCTCTCGGGCTTAGCCGATCGAGTCCCGTGGACATTGCATCACCAGAGTGAACAGCACGTCGCCGGTGAGCGCTTCGTATCATTGGGGGTGTCTGGCGTCGATCCGGTTCGCCGGGCGCACCCTTCGTCGCGAGCCGGCGTGCGTCTGGGGCGAGGCGACGATCCTCTTCTGTCTCGTCTATGTCGCGCCGTCGGCGCTGATCGTGGTCGGCTCCTCCCAGATAGTGTGAGGGCCGGTCACAACGGTAGCGCGAGCTCGCGCGGCAGGCTGCGGGTCGCGCGCAGGAAGTGCAGCGCGGCCCACACATATCCCCCGGCGGTCACCGCCATGGCGATGGTCAGCGCTTCGGCGGATCCCGCCGCCGATGCATCTTCGGTGAAGAGGTCGCTCAGCCCGCCGACGATCAGCGGCCCGAGGCCGGCACCGACCAGGGAATAGATCACTCCGATCACCGCCGAAGCCGTGGCGCGCATGCGCGGGTGCATCATGTTCTGGAACACGCCCTGCGATGGGGCGAGATAGGTATATTGCACGGCCGCCGACAGCGTCAGCAGCGCGATCGCCGCCGGCGCAGTCTCGCGCGTCACCGCCAGCATGTAGAGCGGCGCGGCGATGATCAGCGAGATGCCGGGAATGAAACCGTAGGAGCGCGGATCGCGCCGGCCGATCCGGTCGGAAAGCCAGCCGGCGCCGAGAACTCCGAGGATCGACGGCGCGCTGGTCAGCAGCCCCGCCACCACCCCCGCTTCGCCGACGCTGAAGCCGAAGCGCCGCAGCAGATAGGCGGCGAGGAAGGCGTTGAGGCCGAAACCCACCGCGGAGCCGATCGTCGATCCCGCAAGCATGTGCCGGATCGAGCGCCGCTCCCACAGCCGGTGCAGCACCGCGCTGAACGGCGGCACCTCGTCCGCTGCCTCGCCCAGGGCATCATATTGCCCGCGCGGCGGCTCGGCGACGGTGAGGAGGGCGAGGGCCGAGAGCAGGAAGCCGGGCACCGCTGCGACGATGAAGGCCATGCGCCAGCCATGGGTCTGGGCCACCATCGCACCCACCGCCGAGCCGAGGAAGGCGCCGATCGGCGGCGCTAACAGCAGCACCGACATCGCCGTCGTCCTTTTCTCCTTGGGAAAGGAATCGGAAACGACCGACTGGGTCGAGGGAAGGCCGACGGCCTCCCCGACGCCGACACTGATCCGCGCCAGCGTCAGGGTCAGGAAGCTCGTCGCCGCGCCGCAGGCGAGCGTCGCGAGCGACCAGAAGAAGGTGCCGATCCCGATCAGGGTGAGGCGCCGGCGCCGCTCGGCGATGCGCGCCACCCATAGCCCGAGCACGACGTTCAGCACCGCGAAGGCGAGCCCGGCGAGCAGCCCGACCTCGGTGTCCGACAGCCGGAACTCCTCCTTTATCGGCTGGGCCAGCACGTTCATGATGATCCGGTCGATGAAGCCGCAGGTCGAAATGGCGGCGAGCACGGTCAGCGCCCATCCGGGAGACTGTCGCCGGAAAAAGGCTGTTTCACGCATGCGCCAGTCCTTCGAAGGATCGCCCCATGAAACCCGGCCGGGTCCCGCTGCGATAGCTTCCACATAAAGCGTTTGTGGACCAGACGAATCTGTTAGGCTCTCGGAGGAAAGGCGGGATCGCGAGCCCGCCTCTTGGAGAAGATGGAATGGCGACGAATCCTGTGGATGCCGGCGTCCGGACGGTGCGCGGCGCGGTCAATTATCTCGCGCCGATGCGCGAGCGGCCCCGCTATTATGCCAACGATCATTCGCGCGACGTGCTGGAGCTCGAGGAGCGTGAAGTCACGATCGCCGATGCGCGCAGCGCGGCCGATGCGCCGCGGCTCGATCGCGAAGGCTTCACCCTGGTGGGTCACCGGAGCGCCGTCGCCGACTTCCGCGACCGGGAGGAAGTGGCGCGCGTCCATCGCGGCGAGATCGTCGCGCTGCTGAAGGAGCTCAGCGGCGCCGACGAGGTGATCGTCTCTTCGCCCGGCGTGCTGCGCTTTTCGGAGCGGTCCGGGAACGCCGGCACACTCGACAACAGCTATCCGGCGCGCTTCATCCATATCGACATCAGCGACCCGACGGCGCGGGCGATGGCCGAACGGGCCGCGCCGGGCGACTTCTCGCGCGTCCGCCGCTTCGCTCATTTCAATGTCTGGCGGGTCTTTTCCCCGCCGCCGCAGGATGCCCCGCTCGCCCTGTGCGACGCCCGCAGCCTGCGTGCGGAGGATCTGGTCGCCGCCGATGCGGTGTTCGACAGTCCAGGCCAGCCCGAATGGTCGTTCGAAGGGCTGCTAGTCCGCTACAGTCCCGATCACCGCTGGTGGTACTGGTCGAACATGAACGTGGACGAGGTCCTGGTCTTCAAGACCAACGATTCCGATCCGTCGCATCCGCACAATGTGCCCCATTCGGCGTTCGACGATCCCGGCTGCCCGCCCGATGCCGCGCCGCGCGCCAGCATCGAGATGAGGGGCGTGGCGCTCTGGTACACATGACTGTGAGGAAGGCGGGCCGCTGATTCCGCTCAGCGTTCGCCGTCGGCACCCCGGCGGAGATGGGCTTCCAGCTCCGGACCTTCATTTTCCGGCAGCGGCAGTGCGAGGCCCAGCAGCGGCAGCAGCATCATCGCGCCGCCCGATGCGGCGATGGCGGCGGCGATCCCGAAGCTCTCCGTGAAATGGCCCCAGGCCCAGCTTCCGACCGCGATGCCGCCGTACATCACGCTGTTGATGGTTGCCGCCACGCGCCCGACCACCCGGCGCGGCGACCAGATCTGTCCGGTGACGCTGAACCCCGACAGCGCCTGCACCCAGCCCGCACCGCCGACGACGAGCAACAGGAAGCTTGCCGCCAGTCCCGGCCTGGCGGCGACCAGCAGGCAGGTGCCGCCGTAAATCAGCCCCGCCGCGCGGATGATCGCCTCGTTGCGGAAATGATGCCGGATGCGCGTGCTGGCGAATGCGCCGATCACCGCGCCGAAACCGAGTCCGCCGAGCAGCCAGCCGAACTCGGCCGGGCCGCCGCCGACCAGGTCGCGGGCGACCAGCGGCATCAGGCCCCAGGCGGCGCTGCCCAGGAAGGTGAAGGCGAGCGCCCGCACCAGGATCGTCCGTATCGCCGCCGTCCGCCTGACATAGGCGAGGCCGTCGGCGATGGCGCCGGCGATTCCCGTGCGCGGGTGCTTTTCCGCCGGCGCCTTCTTCCACAGGCCGATCAAGGTCATCGATCCCAGGAAGGCGACGGCATTGGCCACGAAGGCCGCGCCCGCCCCGCCCAGCGCGACGATCCCGCCGCCGATCGCCGGTCCCACGCTGCGGGCGACGTTGAAGCCGAGGATGTTGAGGCTGACTGCCGCTCCCAGTTCATGGCGTGGCACGATGTCGCCGATCGACGCCTGCACCGCCGGCTGGGAGAAAGCGGCCCCGCTTCCGAGCAGGAAGGTGAGGGCGAGCAGCGACCAGGGCGTCAGTGCGTTGGCATGGGCGAGCGCTGCCAGCAGGATGGCGGTCGCCAGCATGACCGCCTGGGCGGCAAGGATCACGCGTCGCCGGTCGAACAGGTCGGCGACCGCGCCCGCGATCAGCGCGAACAGCATGATCGGAAGCGCGACTGCCGACTGCACGAGCGAGACCATGTCCGCCGATTTCGTCAGGGAGGTCATCAGCCAGCCCGCCCCGACCCCCTGGATCGCGTTGCCGAGGTTGAAGACGAGGCTGGCGGACCACAGGCCGACGAAGGCGCGATGGCCGAAGGGCGAAAATGTGCCGGGCCGTCCGCCTGCCGCCCTGTCCGTCTTGCCCATAATGCTTCCTGTTGCGATGCGGCTTTCTCTATGCGAACCGGTACGAGGTTGAAACTGTCAACCCATCCTGTGCCTTAGCCCTGTCGAAGGACGTATCTTGACCCTGCACTCGGCTTCCGGAGAGGTTCGGAGAACAGCCGCTCCTGTCTCGCCGGGACGGGCGTGGTGGTCGGTGTTCGTCTTCACCGTCACCCTGATGTTCCTGTTCCTGGATCGTCAGGTGATGACCCTGCTGGTCACGCCCATCAAGCGCGATCTCGGCCTGTCCGACACCCAGATCAGCGTCCTCATCGGCTTCATGTTCGTGCTCTTCTATGTTGGCGCGGGGATTCCGATTTCGCTGCTGGTCGATCGCGGCCCGCGCAAATGGATCATCGCCATCGGCATTTCCTTCTGGAGCATCATGACCGCGGTCTGCGGGCTCGCCCGCAACTTCTGGGAGCTCGCCTTCGCCCGCATGGCTGTCGGCGTCGGTGAAAGCTGCAATGCGCCCGCCACTTATTCGATGACCGCGGACATGTTCCCGCGCGAGAAGCTCGCGCGGGCCATTTCGGTCATCGGTCTCGGCCAGGTCGCGGGGCAGGGCATGGCCCTGCTCGTCGGCGGCACCATCGTCGTCTGGCTAAGCGCCAGGGGGGCGGTGGACCTGCCCCTGTTCGGCACTCTCCATGCCTGGCAGCTCACCTTCATCATCGTCGGTCTCCCCGGGCTGTTGTGGGCGCTCGTCCTCGCGACCACCGTTCCCGAACCGCCGCGGCGCGGGGAGAGGGTAGGGGCCGGAAAGGCGCCGCCGGTGGGGCAGGTGCTGCGATTTCTCGGCCGGTGGCGCGGGGTCTATGCACCGATCGTGCTGGCCGCCGGCATAAAGTCGATGCTGTCCTTCGGTACCACGGTGTGGAGCCCGACCTTCTTCGAGCGCAGGTTCGGCTGGGCGGTCGGGGAACCGGGCCTCTACATCGGCGCAGTCACCCTCACCATCACGCCGATAGGCCTGCTGATCGGCGGGTGGCTCGCCGACCGCCGTTCCGCCGCGGGACATGACGACGCCAATATGCGGGTGGTGCTGTGGGCGTCGATGGGCCTCCTGCCCTTCGCCCTGCTCTATCCGCTGATGCCCACCCCCGGCCTTGCCCTGACGATGCTGGGGTGCAGCCTCTTCTTCGGCGGTATCGGCGCCGGTCCCGCCAATGCCGCGGTGCAGGTCATCACGCCGGGGCGGATGCGAGGCGCGGTGACGGCGCTCTACATCGCCATCTTCAACGTGCTCGGCTACGGTGTCGGCCCGTTCCTGGTCGCCCGGCTCACCGACCAGGTCTTCGGCGACGAACAGATGCTTCCGGCATCCATGGCGTTGGCGGCAGCGATCCTCGGTCCGCTCGGCCTGCTGTTCAGCTGGGTGGCGCTGAAGCCCTATGCCCGTGCCGCGGGAGCCGCGCGTGAACGGGAGGGCTGATCCGCCGGAAAGCCGCCAGCGCGAGCAAGCCCGGTCGCACGGCATCGGGCTGCTCTGCGCCCTGCTCGGCTTCGGCCTGTTCCCGGTCGGGGATACCCTGGTCAAGTCCATGGCCGGGGCATGGCCCGGCACCGCGATCGCGACCATGCGCTACCTCTACGCCGCTCTCTTCCTCGGCACCTTCCTGCTCGCCCGTTCGGGCTGGAGGGGCTTCGTCGTCGAACGGTACGATCTTCAACTGGCGCGAGGGCTCGCCATCGGCATATCGGCCATGGCCTTCTTCTTCTCCGTGCAGCTGATGCCGCTTGCCGAGGCGACGTCGATCCAGTTCACCAGTCCGATCATCGTCGCTTTGCTTTCGCCCATGCTGCTCGGCGAACGAACGAACCGGGCCGCGATCCTCTGCAGCCTGCTGGCGCTCGCGGGAATGGTCACCGTCCTCCGGCCCAATGCGGCGAACCTCGGCTATGCCGCCCTGCTTCCGGTCGTCGCCGCGCTCTGCATGGCCCTGCTCGTCATCTTCAACCGCAAGGTCGCAGGCGGCTCCTCCAGCGTCCTCGCGCTGCAATTCTGGGTCGCGGCGATGGCCGTTCCCGTCGCCCTCACCGCCGCCGTGGCCGGCCATCTTTCCGGTGCCGAGCCGCTCAGGATCGACAGGCCGGATCCTGTCATCCTGCTCAAATGCGCCGGGATCGCGGCGACCGGAACCATCGGCCACTGGCTGCTCTACATCGGCACCCAGCGGGCCTCCGCTTCACTGGTGGCGCCGATGGTCTATTTTCAGCTCATCGTCGCCGGCGTGCTGGGCTGGCTCGTCTTCGGCCACGGACTCGATCCCCTGAGCGTGGCCGGCATGCTGGTGATCGTCCTCGCCGGCCTGCTCCTCTGGTACAGCCAGCGCAATCCGACGGTGTCGCCGCCGCCCGAATGAGAGGCTGTCGCGGGTCGGGACGTTGTTTCGGTGCAACAGCTGCGCGGCGAAAAACTCCCACTCCCAGGAATGGAGTTGCGCGGCGGATCGTTTCGGTTTCCAATCGAATGCAAACACCCGGAAGAGGTGTGCACGTCAGTTCCATCGCAATGTGATGTGGGGCTCGACCAGGGGAGGAGGCAGATGATGCTCGGCGCATATCTTCGCTCGTTTCTGTCCGGCAGCAGGATCGCTCTGGGTGCGGCCCTGATGGCAGGTGCCGCGCCTGCGCTTGCCCAGCCTGCGCCCGAAGACCAGACGGCCACAGATCCGGCACCGGCCGAACAACAGGCCGGAGATGCTGCGGCGCAGACCAATCAGCCGGGGCCGGGCAATGCCCCGTCGGCCGAAAGTGGTGTCGAGGAGATCGTCGTCACTGCCCAGTTCCGTGAGCAGAACCTGCAGGATACGCCGCTCGCCATCACCGCGATTTCGGGCGCGATGATGGAGGCGCGCAGCCAGACCAACATCGCCCAGGTGATGGATCAGGCACCCAGCGTCACCCTGCGTCCGCAGGGCACCGCCTTCGGGCCGTCGATCGCGGCATCGATCCGCGGCGTCGGTCAGATCGACTTCAATCCGGCGCTCGAGCCTGGGGTCGGCCTCTATATCGACGACGTCTATTATGCGACGCTGACCGGTGCGCTGTTCGACCTGCTCGATCTCGACCGGGTCGAGGTGCTGCGCGGCCCGCAGGGCACGCTGGCCGGCCGCAACTCCATCGGCGGCGCGGTGAAGCTCTATTCGCGGCGGCCGGAAGGCAGCAATTCGGGCTATGTCTCCGCCACCTACGGCAGCCGGGATCGGATCGATCTGCGCGCCAGCGCCGATTTTCATCTGCTCGAGGGGGTCGATGCGCGCCTTGCCGGCGTCTCCAGGAAGCAGGATGGCTATGTGAAGCGGCTGGATTTCGGCTGCGTCCATCCGGCCGGCGTCTCCCCGCTCAATCCGGCGGGCGGCATCCCGCCCCGCGCCGGTGCGGACAGGGACGATTGCGTCGTCGCCAAGGATGGCGAGATCGACTATCAGGCGGTGCGCGGCCAGCTCCGTTTCCGGCCGTCGTCCGACATCGATATCAACATCATCGGCGACTATACCCACGACGACCGCAACGTATCGGGGTCGGTGCTGCTCAACCGCAATTTCCCCAACGGAGTCCAGGCCAGCCCCGTCTTCCCCGTCCCGGTGAACCCGCCTTACAGCAATCCCTTCCCGTTCCCGACCGACATCAATCCCTTCCCGGTTCCGATCGACTATGACAGCCGCTTCGTCTGCGGGAAGTTCTGCAACTATGCGACCTTCGTCTCGCTTCCGGACGGCACTACCCCGCTGGCGGAACAGGACGGGCGATCCAAGTTCAACGGCTGGGGCGTGTCCGGGCAGATCGAATGGGACCTGACCGACAATCTCCAGCTCGTGTCGATCAGCGCCTACCGCGACTATACGGTGCGCTTCAGCAACGACGACGATCTGTCGCCGCTCGCCCACAGCCTCGGCGGCGGCACCCTGACCTTCTGGTCCTTCACCCAGGAACTGCGCCTCAACGGCCAGCTGCTGGACGATCGGCTCGAATATACGCTTGGCGGCTATTATCTCGACCAGCGGTCGGTCTATGCCACCTTCCAGGATCTGCGTTACGCGGGGCTTCCGCAGTTCCTCGGCAATGATCCGGTCAACGTCGACAGCAAGGCCCTGTTCGCCCATGTCGCTTTTCGGCCGATCGACCGGCTGACGCTCACCGGCGGCATCCGCTACACCGAGGAGCACAAGGACTATACATACAGCCGCCGTACGCCGACCGGGGAGATCCATCCGGTGCTCGGCGGACTCGACGGGCTGACGGGCGAATTCGACGGCCATCGCACCGACTATCGCCTCAACGTCCAATATGAGGTGACCGACGACATCTCGGTCTATGGCCAGTGGTCGACCGGCTTCAAGGGCGGCGGCATCAACCCGCGGCCGTTCAATGCCAATCAGGTGTTGCCGTTCGGCCCCGAAGTGCTGGAAACTTGGGAGGCCGGCTTCAAGAGCGATCTGTTCGATCGCCGGGTCCGGCTCAACATCGCGGCATTCTACGGCAAGTACAAGGACATCATCCTCACGCTGAGCAATTGCACCGCCCAGGCCGGCGTCGGCTTCGGCGTGCCTTGCGCCCTCCCGGTCAATGCCGGCGATGCGCACACCAAGGGTTTCGAGATCGAGACCTCGATCCGGCCGATCCGGGGCATGATGATCGACGGTTCGCTCAGCTATCTCGACTTCGAGTACAAGAGGTTCGGATCGTTCATCAATCCGTCCACCGGCGAGCCGGTGTTCGTCGGCGGACCCACTGCCATCAACGGCCCCCAGTTCGGCGACTATCCCAACGTCACGCCGGAATGGAAATGGAGCTTCGGTATCCAGCATGAATTCGATCTCGGCAACGCCGGGTGGCTGACGCCGCGCTTCGATGCCGCCTATCAGAGCAAGATCTTCTTCAACTTCGCCAATCGCGAGAGCAACCGGGTCGACGCCTACACTGTCGCCAACGCCCGGCTCACCTGGGCCAACCAGGACAAGGATCTGGAGATCTCGGCCGAGGTCACCAACCTGTTCGACAAATATTACTTCCTCAGCGTGTTCGACCTGACGCTGGCCGGGGCCGGCTTCGTCACCGCCCAGCCGGCCCGCCCGCGCGAATGGGCGGTCACGGTCAAGAAGAGGTTCTGAGGACGGCGGAGCCGCCCGCCGTCACCCGATTTCGGCGGCCTCCTGGTTGGCGCCCAAGGGGGCTCCGGTGAGGCGGATCGAGGGCAGTTCGCGTCCCATTTGCGTCAGCCGCTGAGCAGCCATTTCGGCGAGACGATCGGCGGCGATGGCATTGCCGTTGAGCGTGGCGTTGCGGATCTCGGAAAAGCCTCTGGGGCAGGCCCAGCCGCCGGCCGTCTTCTGCGCATGGGTGGCAGAGGCGTCATCCCGGCTGCGGAAGCTCACTTCGAGCAGGATCGTCCGGCCGCCCCCCATGCGCCGCACCAAGAGGTTCGGTGGGCTGTTGCCATCCTCCCGGTGCCACCAGTCGGTCAGGGTATCGCCCTGGCGAAAGGCTTCCTCGAATTGCTTCACGGTCAGGATCTGCGCCCGATCGGATCCGGCCGGCGCGAGGAGGCAGGTCATCAGGAAGTCCGGGTGCGACAGGGGCGTCGCATTGCCTCCGGCGGCGAGGATTTGCGGCGCCGGGTCAGGGTCGGGCGCTGCCGCCGCGGCTGTCCTGCCGTCAGCTTGCAGCAGCCGCATGTCGGTCCGCTGTTCGATGCGGCAGACGTCCGCCAGTTCTCGGATCAGATGTTGCCTGCTCCGGATCGGTGAGGGACTGGTCAGGACTCGCAGGGGCCGGCCGCCGAGCACGAGTTGGGTGTGGCCGAAGCCGCGCTGGACATAGGCGCGGATATAGGGTCGCGGATCGTTGCGGCCTTCCCGCAATATGTAGGTCACGGTAAGCCCCATGCTGGCGAGTTCCGCTTCGTCCACGTTTGCGTCTGGCGACGTGCAGGTCGAGACGGTTCGTGCGGCGCCTCCCGGCATCGCGGCTGCATGGTGCATGCGCAGGACCCGTGCTTGCGGCTCGGCCGCCTGCCCTGCCCGCGGCTCGATGCCCGGAACGGTCGCTGTGGGGCCGGGCTTCGGAGCGGCCGCCAGGGGAGGGATCTCGTTCGTGCCGCCGGCCGAGGACAGCAGTCCGATGCCGAGCGCGGCCAGGGCCGAGCCGGTCAGGCAGGCGGTCACGATGGACAGGCTACTTTGAATGGCTCGCCTCCACCTCGATCGGGGTGGAGTAGGCCAGGATGCTTACGATTTTCTGAGCGGACGGTACGGTAGCGCCGCCGCGCTTCGCCTTCGCGGGAAAGGGGAGGCGCGGGGATCAGGCCGCGGCCTGCTCTTTCGCCGAGTGTGCTTCGTCCTGCGCGCCGCGCTTGCGCACGATCTGCCGCGCCGCCTTCATCGTATTGGTGAGCAGGCAGGCGATGGTCATCGGGCCGACCCCGCCGGGAACCGGCGTGATCGCACGGGCGTGATCCAGCTCGGCGAAGGCGGCGTCGCCGACGATCCGCTTGCGGCCGTCCTCGTCCGTGATTCGGTTGATTCCGACGTCGATCACGATGGCGCCCGGTTTCACCCAGTCGCCGCGCACCAGCCCGGGACTGCCCGCCGCGACCACCACGATGTCGGCGGTACGGACGATATCGGGCAGGTTGCGGGTCAGGATATGGGTCACCGTCACCGTGCATTCGCGTTCGAGCAGCAGCAGGGCCACTGGCTTGCCGACGATGTTGGACTTGCCGATCACGACCGCCTTCAGTCCGCGGAAATCCTCGACCACGGTTTCCAGCAGCTTGATGCAGCCCAGCGGCGTGCATGGCGTCAGCCCGCCGGTCCCTGTCGACAGCCGACCCACGTTCACCGGGTGGAACCCGTCCACGTCCTTGCCGGGATCGATGGCGTCGAGCACGCGGGCCGCGTCGATCTGCTTCGGCAGCGGAAGCTGCACGAGGATGCCGTGCACGTCCGGATCCGCGTTGAGCTCGGCGATCAGCTCCAGCAGCGCTTCCTCTCGGGTATCGGCAGGCAGTCGGTGCTCGATCGATCGCATGCCGACGCTGCGCGTCCGCTGGACCTTGCTTTTCACATAGACCTGGCTGGCGGGATCCTCACCGACCAGGACCACCGCGAGTCCCGGCGCGAATCCGTACTCGCGCGCGAACTGCTGAACCTCGGTCGCGAGGTCTTCGGCGATCTTTGCGGCGATCGCCTTTCCGTCAATGATTTCCGCCATATCTCATGCCTCTTAGAGCCCGGCCCGACTCGAAAAAAGGCCGTTGCCTCAGATTGTATGTGTTGCATATAATATCAAGCAGGATATGGACGGTGGCAGGCCTGCCGGCCTGTCGGGACCCTGGGGGCGCACGGCTGCGGGAAGGCAACCGGCGCGGACCGGGCCGGCGGTACCGCCCAACCTTTGAGACGTGATCCGTTCAACCCACTGTCGAGAGGATGAAATCGCTATGACTGCTAAGAACCTGGAAGAAGTTCTCCAGGGCCGGGGGAATCCGGTGGAGATGCTGCGGAACTCGCAGCTCGGCGCCTATGTCTACCCCGTCGTCGCCGCCGAATTCTCGAACTGGCGCATGGAGCAATGGGCGTGGCAGCACAGCGCCGTGCTCTTCGACCAGTCGCACCACATGGTGGATCTCTACATCCGCGGAAAGGACGCGCTGAAGCTGCTGTCCGACACCGCGGTCAACAGCATGAACGGCTTCACCGTCAACAAGGCGAAGCAGTATGTTCCGACCACCCCTTATGGTCACGTGATCGGTGACGGCATCATCTTCTATCTGGCCGAGGAAGAATTCGTCTACGTCGGCCGCGCTCCTGCCGCCAACTGGCTGATGTTCCATGGCGAAACCGGCGGCTACGACGTCGAGATCGTCAAGGACGACCGTTCGCCGTCGCGTCCGATGGGCAAGCCGGTGAAGCGCATCAGCTGGCGCTTCCAGATCCAGGGCCCGAACGCCTGGCAGGTCATCGAGAAGCTGAACGGCGGGCCCGTCGAGAAGCTGAAGTTCTTCAACATGGGCGAGATCAACATCGCCGGCCGCAAGGTCCGCACGCTGCGCCACGGCATGGCCGGCGCGCCGGGGCTGGAACTCTGGGGCCCCTATGACGAGCAGGACGAGATCCGCAATGCGATCCTCGAGGCGGGCAAGGAATTCGGCCTGATCCCGGTCGGCTCGCGCGCTTATCCGTCCAACACCCTCGAGTCGGGCTGGATCCCCTCGCCGCTTCCGGCGATCTACACCGGCGAGAAGCTCAAGGCCTATCGCGAGTGGCTCGGCCCGGACAGCTACGAAGCGACCGGATCGATCGGCGGCAGCTTCGTCTCCGACAATATCGAAGATTATTACATGAACCCGTGGGAGCTCGGCTACGGGCCCTTCGTGAAGTTCGACCACGACTTCCACGGCCGTGAAGCGCTCGAGAAGCTCGACAAGGACGCGCAGCGCAAGAAGGTCACGCTGGCCTGGAACAGCGAGGACATGGCGAAGATCTACGCGTCGCTGTTCGAGCCGGAAGGCGGTCAGCACTACAAGTTCTTCGATCTTCCGCTCGCCAACTACGCCTCGTCGAACTACGACCGGGTCGTCGATGCCAACGGCCGGACCGTCGGCCTGTCGATGTTCACCGGCTACAGCTACAACGAGAAGCGTGCGCTTTCGCTCGCCACCATCGACAACGAGATCCCGCTCGGCACCGAGCTGCGCGTCGTCTGGGGCGAAGAGAATGGCGGCACCAGCAAGACCACGGTCGAGCCGCACAAGCAGATCGAGGTCCGTGCCGTGGTGAGCCCGGTGCCCTATGCGGTCACCGCGCGTGAGAATTACGAGGGCGGATGGCGTTCGCAGCGCGCCGTCGAGGCGCGGAGCGCCGCGACGGTCTGACGCTTTCGGCCGTCGTGCCGGACCGGAAGGGGCGGGTGCTTCGGCACCCGCCCTTTTTCTTTGCATTCGGCGCGCCGTCTTTGCGAGTAAGGGCGCATGATCAAACCCGAACTCGAATTCGTCTATGAGGCCGAAGGGGTGCTTGGAGACCCGGTGCCGATTGGCGACACACCCGACGGCGTCCGACGCATCATACCGATCTTCGAAGGCGGGCGAGTCGAAGGGCCGCGCATTCGGGGGACCCTGCTCGGCAATGCAGCGGACTGGCAGCTGACCCGGCCCGACGGGGTCACGGTCGCCGATGCCATTTATGCGCTCCGCACGGATGACGGGGTCGTCATCCAGATCCGCAACCGCGGGCTGCGGCACGGGCCGCCCGAGGTGATGGAGCGGTTGGCGCGCGGCGAGGAGGTGAACCCGGCCGATTATTACTTCCGCACCATTCCCGAATTCGCTGCGCCGGCGGGCGCCTATGACTGGCTCAACCGCAGCGTCTTCGTCTGTGCCGGCGCACGTTATGCCCGATCGATCAGATTGTGGGTGTGGCGCGTTGTCTGAAGCCGCCCGGCTCGACCAGGCGATCTAGGAGAACATGGCCCCAAGCTCATCGTCCCCTGCGGCCGTCCTGTGGCGGTCCCCCTATCTGCTGCTGACGCTCGTCGCCCTGTTCTGGGCGGGCAACACGATCGTCGGCCGTGCCGCTCGCGATGCGGTGCCTCCGCTCACGCTCGCCTGCGCGCGCTGGTCGCTCGCGCTGCTCCTCGTCCTCGGCTTCGCCTGGCCCATGCTCCGGCGCGATGCGGCTCTGTTGCGGCGTCACTGGAAGATGACGGTGCTGCTCGGTGTCATCGGCGTCGGCTTCTACAACAGCCTGCTCTACACCGGCCTCCATTACACAACGGCCACCAACGCGCTTCTGATCGGGGCGTCGCAGCCGACGATCATCCTGCTGCTCAGCGCCCTCTTCTTCGGTGACCGGGCGGGGCCCTTGCAGGTGGCCGGTGTCGCGCTGGCCGGTGCCGGTGTGCTCGCGATCGTCACCCGCAGCGATCTTGCCGTCCTCCTGGACCTGCGCTTCAACCGCGGCGATGCGCTCATGCTCGCCGCCGCGCTGTCCTGGGCGCTCTATTCGGTCCTGCTGCGCAAGCGCCCGCCGGTGCATCCGCTCAGCTTGCTGGCCTGCACTTTCGCCGTCGGTGTGCTGGTCAATCTCCCGCTCGCGATCGCGGAATTTGCATCGGGGGCGCGGATCGCCGATCCCTGGGCGGCGGCGGGCGCCATCGCCTATGTCGGCATATTTCCCTCGCTGCTCGCCTATCTCCTGTTCAACCGCGCAGTCGAACTCGCCGGTCCGGTCCTGGCTGCCCAGGTCCTGAACCTGCTGCCCCTGTTCGGCGCATTGCTTGCCGCCCTTGTGCTCGGCGAGCGGATCGGCACCCATCACATCGCCGGCATGGTGCTGATCCTCGCCGGTATCCTGCTGTTCTCGCGGCAGAAGCCGCCGGCGCAGTCGGGCTGACCGTCCTCAATAATCCTTCGAATAGCGCAGGTTTACGCTCGAGCTTCCGAACGAGCTCACCTGCGACAGGATGCTGAGGCTGCGCGACAGCGCCACTTCGATCTGGGTCGCCGTGAAGCCGCGGGCGTCGGTGATCACTTCGACGAAGATGTCGTTGCTGATGTGGACTCCCGCCGCGATCGCGGTGCCGCGTCCGGTCGCCTCGTCCGCGCCGAGCAGGCGGAGCCGGTCCAGCCCGCTGGCGGCGCGCAGCTTGCCGAGCGGATTGAGGCCGCCGCCGCCTCCGCTCAGCGCGTTCAGCGAGGCCGCGAGCTGGAGGGCCTGGGTCGCCGACAGTTCGGTGACCGAATTGCCGAAGAACAGCCGCGCCAGGATCTCGTCCTGGGGCAGCGCGGGCGTCGAACTGAGTGCGATCTGCGGCATGGTGGCCGTGCCCGACACGGTGATGATCGCGGTCATGCTGTCCACCGTTGTGCTGGCGGACAGGCTGATGGTCGGGTCGATCGGCTGGGCCCCGGTGAACCGGATCTCGCCCTTGTCGATCTCGAACCGCCTCCCGCCGAAACTGTAGGTGCCGCGAAGCGCCTGGGCGGTTCCGGTGACGATCGGGCTGGAACTGGTCCCGCGGACCCGGAGGTCGGCGCGCCATTCGGACTCCAGGCCCATGCCGCTGACATAGACCTGGTTGTCCGCCCGGATCCGGAGGTCGAGGTTCCAGATGCTCGGGGCGGTGCTGCCGGCGCTGCTCTGCTGCGGGTCGGGCAGCGGTTCGCCCTTGCGCCGCACGCCCGACAATTCGGCGACCTCCGCCGATCCCTGATGGATGACCTGATAGCGCAGTTCCGGCAGGCGCAGGTCGCCGCTGATCCGCGCACCCTGCTCGGCGCTGTTGGTGATGGCGATCGTGCCGCTCGCAATCGCGCCGAGCGCGTCGCTCCTCGCCAGCCGTGCCCGGTTGAGCGTCAGGCGGAAATCGATCGGGAAGCCGCTCGAGGCGGCGAAGTCGACATGGCCCTGGCCGCTGACGGTGCCGTCGCCTGCGCGTCCGGTCAGCTGGGTGATCTCCAGGCGAGAGCTGGTGAAGCGTCCCTGCAGGGCGATGTTGGTGATCCGTGTGCCATAGGCCTCATGATCGTAGCGCAGCGCGTTGGCGCGCAGCACGCCGTTCAGCTGCGGATGGTCCAGGCGTCCGCCGAAGTCCGCTGCGACGCCGATGGGGCCGGTCAGCTGCTGGTCGGCGATGCCGGTGAGCGACCACAAGACTTCCGCCGGCCCATTGTAGCGGATTCCGCCGGACAGCGGTGCGGCGAGCAGCCGTTCCATCAGGCCGCCGCTGTTACCCAGCGGCTGCAGCCTTGCCTGGGCACGCCCGATCAGCGCGCCCCCACGCCGGATCGCGACGGCGGCATTCGCCGCTTCGCCATCCATGCGGGCGACAGTGGCGAGATTGACTGGATCGGACCGGACCGCGACCCCGGTTCGGGTGAAGTCGGCGACGGTGATCCTCGCCTCGCCGCGCGGCAAGCCGTCGCCGGCCGGCTGGACGAGATCGATGCTGCCGGTCGCGCGCCCGCCGATCCCAAGGGTGGGGGAGAAGGCGTTGAGGATGGCGAGATCCAGGGAGTCGAGCCGGGCCTGCAGCACATAGCCGTCGCCGAAGCGGCCCGCGATGCGGGCATTACCCTGTCCGGTCACGATCGTCGTCGGCGCCAGTTCCCAGACATTGCCGGCCCGGCGGATCTCCGCCGGCCGTTCGAGCCGGAAGTCGATGCGGTTGACGGTGCCGCGCACCGCTGCGCGGATGCGATCCGGGGCGATCTCCGAATTGACGGCGATGCGGAACGGCATGCCGCTGCTTCCGTCGGCGGTCAGCTGGACGGTGCCCCGGCCGCCGACATAATTGACGCGGGCGCGCGCGGTGCGGACCAGCAGGTCGCCGCTGCGCACGCCGGCGAACTGCGCGTCGGCGACGATCGACGGCGCTTCCGGATACAGGATGGCGGTTGCGCGGATGAGGCCGCGCTGGATCAGGATCGGGACTTCGCCGGGGATTCGCGCGCCATTGGCGTTCGCGTCCACGTCGGCGCGCTGGATCCGGCCCTGGGCGGACAGCCGCACGCTGCCGTTCAGGCCCGACCCGGTCATGGTGAGGGTACCCACGAACGGGCCGGCGGCGGATTGCGCGATCCGACCGGAGAAATCGAGGCCGGCGAAGGTCAGGCGGCGGATGTCGAAAGTGAGCGGGCCGGTGCCGGTCAGGATGGTGAGGTCCGCGGTGAACGGCCCATATTGCGACTGTCCGCGGGCGGAGACGACGAAGCCCGCTGCGCTGCCGCGGATGACGGCGTCCACGTCGGCGAGCCCGATGCCGAGCCCCGGCCGCGCGGCGCGCAGCCGCACCACCGGCGCCGTCGTGGTTCCGGTAACGTCGATCGAGAAGGGGCCGTAGCTGCGCGCGGTGCCGGCGGCCTCGAAGCGGATCCGGTCGCCGGGCCCATATCGGCCGCTGCCGCCACTAATGCTGAGGCCCGGCGCTCGCACGCGCAGATTGTCGAGCGTGAATATCCCTGCCGGGGTCATGCCGACATTGGCGGTGACGAGGGCGTTTCCGCCCAGGAAATCGCGTGCGGTGGAATTGTCGATGCGGCGGGTCTGGATCGCCACCCGGCCGCTGATGCCAAAGCCCTCCTGGTTGCTCACCAGGTCCATGTTGGTGGTGATGTCGAGGAGGCCGATGCCGCGGACCAGATAATTGTTCACCCGGCCCTGCAGCGCGCCATTATATTCGCCCCTGGCCACGTCGGCGACGATGATCGCCGTCGCGTCGATCTTGTCCGACCGGATGCGCAGGTCGTCCGACAGGATCTTGGGCCCGCTGATCGCCAGATTGCCGTCGATCGCGACATTGGTGAGTAGGCCGCCGAACGCCGGGTTGAGGCCGCTCACCCGGGCGGCGCGGGCCGAAACCGGCACCATGATGCGATCGGCATCCACGCGGGCGGCGCCCTGCGCCTGGAGCCGTTCGACCACCGTCCCGTTGAACCCGATGGCGGCCGCCTGCAGCCGATAGGCGACCCGCGGGGTGGCGAACGGGCCGTTGAGGGCGAGCGTCAGAGTAGCGTCGCGGGCGCTCAGATTGGGTGCCACTGCCCCCGGTTGCAGCAACCGGGCGGCCAGGCGCAGGTCGCCGAACCGGCTGCGGCCGAGATCGATCAGGCCGGCGCCGCGGATCAGCAATGCGTCGGACTGGAGCGAGAGGCGGGTGTCGGCGCGCCGCTCATCCAGCGTCGCCGTGAGGTCGAGCTGGACCGCCGGCGCCGCCAGCCGTTCGACCGGCCCCCGGACGATGAGTTGCGGCTGCAGCGGCCCCGTGATCCGGAAGGTGCCGTCGCGGGCGCGGATCGCGAGGTTCGCCAGGCTTCGCTCGCCGAGCTGGGTGCGGGCGCGGCCGGACCAGTTCGCCCAGTCGCCCTTGCCGTCCACGGTCAGGCGCAGGGGCTGGTCCAGGCCCGTCATGCCGGCGACCATGCCGCCGCGCGGCGCATCCAGCCGGGCCTCGATGTCGAGCCGATTGTCCTCGGGCACCGCATCGAGCCGCAGCAGGAGCCGGTCTCCGCCGGCAATTCCGCGGCCCTGGAGGGTGGCCGCGCGCGCGTCGATCTGTGCCCGCCGGTCGGCGATATGCGCGGTCGCGGAAAGGGAGACGAGCCGGGTTTCCCCGCTCACCGGGGGATCGATCCGGAGCCTCCCCACCTCCAGCCGCCCCAGGCTGATGTCAATATCGGGAAGCATCGGCGCGTCCGGATCTTCGCTTGGCCTGAGTTCCGGCAGCCGTCGCAGCCGGGCGGTTGGAAGCCGCGCTGACCGTATGTCGACATGGTTGCGCAGATAGGCGAACGGACGCCAGTCCAGCGCCACTTCCGGTGCGGAGAAGAATTCGCCCTTCGGATCGCCGAGGGTCAGGTTGCGCACCGTCAGTTCGCCGTACAGCGATCCCTCGAGGCTGCCGATGCCGATGCGCAGGCCCGAGGCCAGTTCGAGGCCGTCGAGCTGGCCGGCGACGAACCGCCGCCCGGGCCCGGTGTCGATCGCGACCAGCAGCAGGGCGACCAGGGCGATCAATCCCGCAAGGCCGACGGCCGCCCACAGTGCGATCCGCGCCGCCAGGCTGGCGCGCCGCTTCGGCGCAGGGGCGGGGAGGGCCTCGCTCGCCATCAGAAGGCCTGCCCGATCGAAATGTAGAGGGAAATGCGCGACTCGCCCTTCCGACGTGACAGAGGAGTCGCGACATCGACCCGCAGCGGGCCGAAATTGGTGTACATCCGCCCCCCGATCCCCACGCCGAAACGCAGGTCGGACAGGCGCGGCACCTTGCCTTCATAGACCTGGCCGGCATCGACGAAGGGGACGATGCCGAAATCGCCGAAGCGATAGCGCGCCTCCAGCGCGAATTCGTTGAGGCTGCGGCCGCCGAGCGGATCGCCGTTGATGTCGCGCGGACCGAGTTCTTGAAAGCCGAAGCCGCGCACGGATCCGCCGCCGCCGGCATAATAGCGGCGCGACGGCGCCAGTTCGTTGCGGCCGATCCCGAGGATCGATCCGAACCGCGCCCGTCCGGCGATCACCAGGCTGTCGGTCGCCGGGAAATAGCCGCTGACGTCCAGCAGGGTGCGGGCATAGGGGCGGGTGCCGTCCTGGAGCGAGACTTCGGGACTGAGCCGTCCCGCGATCCGGAATCCGCGGGTGGGATCGATCAGGCTGTCGGAGGCATCATAGGCGAGCTGCAAAGGCACCGCACCGATCAGATAGGTCGCCCGGTCCCGCTCCATCTTGGCGAAATTGAACCGGCTCTCGTTGGTCGCCACCAGTTCGACACCGTAGGACCATGTCCATTTCTTCTGCCAGATCGGGGTGGACTCGCGGGCGATCCGTCCGCTGATCGTGGCGGTGAAGGCGTCGAAGGCGTCGTAATTGCGATGTGCGGCCTCGAACCCCAGCGTCACGCTGCGATCCCGGCGGCCGGCGTTGGAGCGGCGGAAGCGTACCCGCGCCGATTGCTCCTGGGTGCCGCCCACGAGGGCGAAGCGCAGCGCGCCTTCGGGCGGGAACAGGTTGCGATGCTCCCAGGCCGCCTCCGCCCTGATGCCCTCGCCGGTATTGTAGCCGGCGCTTCCCGATAGCGTCCGGGGCGGGCCCGCCTGTTGGACCACGCGTATCTCGACATATTCGTTGCCGTCCGGCGCAGGCTCGCCGGTACGGACCGGCTCGGCGGCGACGCTGGAGAGCAGCCCGGTGGCGACCATCGCCTCGCGCAGGTCGTCCACCATGCGCCGGTCATAAAGATCGCCGCGGTCGAACCGGGCGAGCCGTTCGACATGCTCGGCGTCGAACGCCAGCTCGCCTTCGGTCGTGAAGCCACCGAAAAGGGCGCGGGGTCCCGGTTCCACCGGCAGGCTGTAGTCGCCGCGCTGGGTGTCGGGGTCGAGCAGGATCTCACGCTGGCCGAGCTCGGGGAAGGGATGGCCGTTCTGAGGGAGGACCAGCCGGATATTGGCTTCGGCGGCCTCGACGTCGGTTGCGACGATCGGCTCCTCCGGCTCGATCGTCAGTGCCTCGCGGGCGAGGTCCGGAGGACGGGTCTGCGGCCCGGTGACCGCGATCGTCCCGAACCTGTATCGTGGCCCCGGTTCGGCGGTCAGCGTGACCCGGAGCCGTCCGGGCTGGTCCGGCACCTGTTCGACGGCGGAGGTCGCGGTCGCGTCGAAATAACCCTCGGATCGAAGCAGCCGGATGGCGAGCGCCTCGTCCTCGCGGGCGCGGGCGGCGACCATCGCGCCGTTCGCCGCTTCGCCGTCGCCGTCCTCCAGGGCCGAAAGGGCACGGAACCGGCGCTGCAGGCCGACCTCGTCGAAGCCCTGGATCGTGAGGCTGTAGCGAATGGCCTCTGCGGCTTCCGCCTCGGGCGTCGCCCCCGCTTCCGGGGTTGCGAGGTCGAAGCTTTCCAGCGGCGGCAGCGGTTCGAAGAGCGCCGGATCGGAGGGAGGCTCGCTCGCGATCCCCTGATCGATAGCGGAGGGGGGCGGCGCTTCGTCGGACGGCGGCAGCGGCTCGATCGGCTCGAGTTCACCCTCCAGCGCCGGGTCGAGCGGCGGCAGGTCCGCCTCGAACTGGGAATCGGGCACGATCGGTTCGGATGGAGGTGCTGTGGGCTGGGCCAGGGTCGGCACGCTCGCAGCGAACCATGCGGCGGTCAGGACAAGGCGCCAGGAAAGGACAGGCTTTCCGCCCGATGGAATCGTCGACGCGGACCTCGGGCAGCATCTTCGCGGCCATGCCCCCGTTTTGTCCGGCCCCTGTTGCGGACCGATCATTATTGCTGTGTTCCCATTGGGATGCACAACGGGGGGCGACCGTTTCGGGTCCAACCGATCATCGAGACTGGGGACTCTCCTGTCGATTTTCCGGGATGCCGCTTGGTCACTGCCCGGCCGGAATCAGCCCGCTGGCGCGATAGCTTTCGACGATGGCCTCGAAGGCCGCGACTCCGCCACGGCATCGCGCCACGAGCTGGGCGCCGCTCACCGCGGCATAGATGGCGAGCGCCCGTGCCTCGTGGACGGATCGGTCGCGCCCGTCGGTGCGGGAGAGGATGTTGGCGAGCCAGCCGACATTGGCGTCTGCGAACGCCCTGACTTCGGCGCGCACCGCTTCGGGGAGGTCGTCGGTCTCGGCGGCCATGAAGCCGCACATGCACATGCGATTGTCGTTCTCGAGCGCGCGGCGGAAGATGCCGACATAGGCGCGTAGGCATTGGGCCGGATCCGTCGACGCCTCGGCAATGGCGGCGAGGCCTGCTTCGGCGTCCTCGCGATAGCGCCGGGCGAGCGCTACCCCGAGATCTTCCTTGGTCGGGAAATGATAGTGGACGCTCGCGCTCCGGACGCCCACCGCCTTGGCCAGCTCGCGAAAGCTCAATGCGCCGTAGCCGTGCGCCTGCGCCGTCGCCCGCGCGACCGCCATGATCCGTTCCTTCGTATCCTGCACCGCGCCAGGGCTCCTTCCGACCTGTCGGTCGATAGAGATTGACAGGGCGGCAGGTAAAGGCGACAGCCCCATCTATCTACCGATAGATAGAGCGCACGATGAAGATCTACGATCGTCAGGGAACGCCGAATGCCGCCCGCATCCGCATCGTCGTCGCGGAAAAGGGGATCGAGGATCAGGTGGACTATGTCACCGTCGACCTGGTCGCCGCCGAACAGAAGCAGCCCTGGTTCCTGAAGATGAACCCGGTCGGCAAGACGCCGGTGCTGGAGCTGGAGGACGGCCTCTGCATTTCCGAATGTACCGCGATCACCGAATATCTCGACAATCTCGACGGCAATCCGACGCTGACGGGCAGGACTGCGCGCGAGAAGGGGATCATCCACATGATGCAGCGGCGGGTCGAGATCATGCTGCTCGATCCGGTCGACGACTATTTCCACTATGGCACGCCGGGGCTGGGGCCTGCCCTGCGTCCGTGGCGCATGCCGGACTGGGCGGGGCGGGGCGAATGGGGGCGTCGCCGCGGCGACCTCGCGGTCGCGAACCTGCCCTGGTTCGGGGAATGGCTCGCCGAACGGCCCTATCTTGCCGGCGACGCATTCTCCATGGCGGACATCACCCTGTTCGCCGCGCTGGCGTTCGCCGAAGGCGCGGGCCTTCCGCTGGCACCGGATATGGCGGCGATCGTCGACTGGCGCGCGCGGGTGTCGGACCTTCCCGCCGTCCGCAACCGCAGCGGGCAGGACTTCTTGCCGGCCGACCTTTCCCGCCGCCGCGCCTGAGCGGCCGGGTCGCTCTTCCGCCCTCGGCCGATTCATTCTATCCTGCGGAAAGGAGAGGAAAAGGAGGGCCTGGATGCCCCTCGATCCGACACGGCCCCATTGGGTGCCGGCGGTCGTCGCGCCGGCGCGGAACTGGCCGGGCATGCCGGGTTGCCGCCGCGGTGCCCGCTTCCTGATCGGGGAGAATCTGCGACCTGCGCGCGAGGGATACCCCACCTTCGAAAGCCGCGCCGAATGCTTGCGCTGGATCATGGCGCACCGTGCCGAGCTCACGCGAACGGCACCCGGCACCCCGGTGGTGCCGGTGGAATTGGCTCGCTGGCTGCTGGGACTGGCCTAGCCGCCTGTCGCCCGGGTCAGTCGAGATCCTTCGCCAGCTCCGCGCGTGATTCCAGGCCGATTGCCGCCATATGCGCGTAGCGCGGATCGTCGCAGCCGAGCAGGATCTGGCCGTCCGGATTGCGGAAGGCAATCTGCTGCGCCTTCGACAGGGGGAAGCGGATGAAATGGACCGACGACGTCTTGCCGTCATCCCGCGTGCGCTCCAAGTCCCCCTCGGGCACCCCGAACGATCGCTCGCCGCCCGCCTCGATGTAGAAGCGGTGCTCGACTCCGCCGAGCTCGCCGAGGATCTTCGCCCGCCGCCCCGGGTCGTCGATTTCGAACATCACCGTCGCGACCAGTTCGTCGCCCTGCGGGATCAGCGGATTATAGGCGGCCAGTTCGTCGCGTAGCTGCTCCTCGCCGCCGCGCTCGATCAGCAACATTTCCTGCACCTGGAACAGCATCGTGTCGAAACATTCGAAATAGAAGGTGCAATGCGGGCCGAGCGCGATGCGGCGCAGCTTCTTCTTCGGCAGCAGGGCAGCGCGTCGGTCCTTGCGCAGACGGGCGAATTCGGCGTCGGGAATCACGTCCTCATGCGTGATCTGGCGGGCGGATCCGGGCATGCTCTCCCTCAACTGCTGTGGCCGTAGGCGCGGGCGAAGATTTCGATCGGATGGGCCTGGGCCGGGGCTGCGCTGTCGTCGCCGGCCTGGGCCGAGACGAGCTGGCCGAGATGCTTGCAGGCGAGCGGGCAATCCGAACAGAGAGTGTCGTTGCCCTTCTGCGTCACCTGGCGCGCCGCCGCGCGGCCGACCTTCACCGCGACCGGGTGCGTGTCCTTCATCACCCCGAAGGTGCCGCCATGGCCCGAACAGCGCTCGATCAGCTCCACCTTGGTGTCCGGGATGAGCTCCAGCATCTGCGCCGATTTGGCGCCCATATTCTGGGCGCGCGCATGGCAGGCATGGTGGAGCGTGATGGCCTGAGGAGGGGCGGACAGGCCCGGGGCAAGCCCGTGATCGCGGGCGAGCTCGACCACATATTCGCTGATGTCGCGGGTCGCCCGCGCCAGTCGCTGCACGCCCTCATGCTCGGGCAGGATCAGCGGCCATTCGAATTTCATCATCAGGCCGCAGCTCGCGGTGAGTGTGACGATGTCATGGCCTTCGTCGACCAGCGGCAGCAGCGCGGCCGCGACCTGTTCGGCGCGGCGCGCCACATCCTCGATGTCGCCGGCCTCGAGCTGGGGCATGCCGCAGCAGAGCGGATAGGCCCAGCGCACCTCGGCCCCCTGGCGTGCCAGCACATGCGCCGCCGCCGCGGCGGTTTCCGGGTGGTTATATTCGACGAAGCAGGTGGCGTAGATCGCCGCCTTGCGCTTGCCGAAGGCGGGGCCGTTCGGGTCGGGCGGCGGCGCCTTGGCGATCAGGTCGCGGGCGCCCTTGCGCGCGTAACGGGGAAGCTCGGCATTGCGGTCGATCCCGACCACGGCTTCCAGCGCCTTGCGCACCGGCTTGTTGTCGAGGTCGCCGGCCCAGTTGGCGAGGCCCGCGACCGGCCGCGCCAGCTTGCCGTTGCGATCCGTCCTGCCGAGTTGTTCACGGACGAAGTCGCCGCCCTCCGCCTTCCGTCGCGCCGCGCGATAGCGCAGCAACAGGTGCGGGAAATCCACGTTCCACTCGTGCGGCGGGACGTAGGGACATTTGGTCATGAAGCACATGTCGCACAGCGTGCAGGCTTCCTCGACCCTGGCGTAATCGGCCTTGGCGATTCCGTCGACTTCGCCGGTCGGCCCCTCGTCGACTAGGTCGAACAGGCGCGGGAAGGAATCGCAGAGATTGAAGCAGCGCCGGCAACCGTGACAAATGTCGAACACCCGCTCCATCTCCGCCTCGATCGCGGCGAGGTCGTGGAAATCGGGGTCGCGCCACGCGATCGGGTGCCGGATCGGCGCGTCGAGGCTGCCTTCCCGCCGTGCCTTCGCGGCTGCTTCGGCAGGCTGATCCATCCCGGTTCCCCGCCCGGCGTCTGCCGGAGCGGGGTTCTCGCCCTGACCGGGGGGAACGGTCACGCGTCGAGCGAGTCGAGCGCGCGCTGGAACCGGCCGGCGTGGGACTTCTCGGCCTTGGCCAGGGTCTCGAACCAGTCGGCGATCTCGTCGAAGCCCTCTTCGCGGGCGGTCCGGGCCATGCCCGGATACATGTCGGTATATTCGTGCGTTTCGCCCGCGATCGCCGCCTTCAGATTGTCCGGGGTCGAACCGATCGGGAGGCCGGTGGCGGGATCGCCGACGCCTTCCATGAATTCCAGATGTCCGTGGGCATGGCCGGTTTCGCCTTCCGCAGTGGAGCGGAACACCGTCGCAACGTCATTATAGCCTTCAACATCCGCCTTCTGGGCGAAATAGAGATAGCGCCGGTTTGCCTGGCTCTCGCCGGCGAATGCGGCCTTCAGGTTCTCGATCGTCTTGCTGGCAGCAAGGGACATCGCATCCTCCATTCTTGTAAGAGGGGCGGGACTTTTCCCCCATTGCGCAGGCTAGAGGGCAAAGCAACTTCGGTCCAATCGATTGGATTGAGCGGACTAATCGAAGGCTCCACTCACAGCGATTTGCCGTTTCACCCGCGGGGGCGTTCTTCTTCCTCGGCTGGAAGTTCCAGCGCGCCCTCCGCCCGATCGCGGTACAGGGCGGCCCGGACCAGCAGCATGAAGGTCACCGGGGTGGTCAGCGTCACGAATATGGCGATCAGTATCTCGTGGACCGAAGGGCGGGACCGCAGCACGGAAAAGCAGACGATCGAGGCGAGGACCACCAGCGCCATGCCGAGGCTGCTGCCGATCGTCGGCGGATGGACTCGTTCGTAGAAGGTTCTCAGTCGCAGCAGCCCGATCGAGCCGATCAGCGCCATCGCGGATCCGCCGAGCACCAGCAGCGCCACCAGCAGCGCGGCCCAGACGGGAAGGTCGGGGGCCTGGATCATTCGATCACCTCCCCGCGCATCAGGAACTTGGCGAGTGCGAGGGTGCTGACGAAGCCGAGCATCGCAATGATCAGCGCCGCTTCGAAATAGAGCGTGCGCCCGGTCTGGATGCCGAAAGTCAGCAGCATCAGCATCGCATTGACGTAAAGCGTGTCGAGCCCGAGCACCCTGTCCTGCGCCCGCGGTCCGACGAGCACCCGATAGGTGGCGCAACCCATGGCCAGGCCCAGCATGACCTGCGCCGCCGTGATCGCCCATGCGAGGATCAGGGTAATCATCGGCCGAAGATCTCCAGCAGCAGGGATTCGTAGCGGCCCTTGATGAGGCGGATCCAGCCTTCCTCGTCGACGAGGTCGAGCACGTGGACGAGCAGGACGCCCCGGGCCTGGTTGAACTCGACCCACACGGTGCCGGGCGTCGCCGTGATGATGAGCGCCAGCACGGCGAGGGCATGCCGATCCTGCAGTTCGAGCGGCAGGCGGACGAAGCCGGTCACCCGCTCGCGCCGCGGGAACAGGATGAGCCATGCGACCGCGAAGTTGGAGCGGACGATATCCACCGCCACGTTTCCGGCGAGCTTGAAGAGGGCCGTCACCGAAGCGATGCGCGAGCGCTCCGGCCGCAGGGCCGCCGTCGCCCGGGTTGCCAGCACTGCCACCGATCCGCCCAGCAATATCTGTCCCGGGGTGGGGGATTGGGTGAGCAGCATCCACATCACGAACAGCGACAGCGTCAGCAGCGGATAGGGGATCCAGCGTCGGAGGGCGGTTCGGCTCCTCATTGCAGCACGGCCTCCGAACGGGCGCGGGAGATTTCGAGCACCGACTCGATATAGCCCTGGCGGTCGGTGAGCGACTGGCCGGTCCGTTCCATGTAGCGGATGGTCGGCCCGGCGAACACCATCAGCCCGAGGCAGACGGCGAGCAGCATGCCGACCGGCACCGCTTCCGCCAGCCGCAGCGCCGGCTGCGGCTTGTCGGACGGGGTCCAGATGAGGTCGATGCCCGCACGCGTGGTGGCTATGATCGTCGCCATCCCCGAAACCACAATCAGCGCGATCAGCCACCATGTGTGCGGCGGGACGGTGTCGCTGAGGCCGAGCAGGCCGTCGATGATCGCGAATTTGGCGATGAAGCCGGACAGCGGCGGCAACCCGGCGATGACGAGCACGCAGAAGACGAAGCCGCCGCCCAGGATGGCGATGGTGGCGGGTATGACGATGCCCACCTCATCCTCGCCATCTTCCTCGAGCGCGCCGGTATATTCGTCGTCGAACACCGGTTCCGCGACCGCCCGGGTGCTGGCATTCGCTTCCTGGCGCTCGACCAGTTCGATCAGCAGGTAGAAGGCGCTGATCGCCAGTGTGGAGCTGACGAGATAGAACAGGGCCCCGCCCAGCACCGCGCCCTCGCCGGCGCCGATCGTCGCAAGCAGGGTGCCGGACGAGATGATCAGGCAATGACCGGCGATGCGCGACAGCGTCCGCGCGGCGAGGACGCCGATGGTGCCGAAGGCGATGCTCGCCATGCCGCCGAACAGCAGCCATTCCTCCCCGAAATTCGCGGTCCATCCGACGTCGCCGCCGAACAGCAGCAGATAGACGCGCAGGATCGCATAGACGCCCACCTTGGTGAGGATCGCGAACAGGGCGGCGATCGGCGGCGGCGCGGCCGCATAGGTGCGCGGCAGCCAGAGCCCCAGCGGCCACATGCCTGCCTTGATGAGGAAGGCGATGCCGAGGATCGCCATCCCGCTCTGGAGCAGGGCAAGCTCCGTCCCCGCGATCGACGGGATTCGCAGCGCGAGGTCCGCCATGTTCAGCGTTCCGGTGATGCCGTAGATCAGCGCGGCGCCGATCAGGAACAGGGCCGAGGCGGCAATATTGATCGTGACATAGTGGAGCGCCGCCTTCACCCGCACCGGCCCCGATCCGTGCAGGAGCAGGCCGAAGGAGGCGGCGAGTAGCACTTCGAAGAAGACGAACAGGTTGAACAGGTCGCCGGTAAGGAAGGCCCCGTTGAGGCCCATGAGCTGGAGCAGGAACAGCGCATGGAAGCGCGGGCCTGCCCGTTCCCAGCGTGCGAGCGCATAGACCAGCGACGTGAAACCGAGGATGCTGGTCAGCACCAGCATCAGCGCCGACAGCCAGTCGATCACCAGCACGATTCCGAACGGCGCAGGCCAGTCGCCGATCCGATAGGCGGTGGTCGCGGGTTCGCCGCTGAACCCGGCCGAGGCTGCGCCGCGCAGCAGCAGCACCGCCACCACGAACAGGGCGAGCGCGGTGGCCAGCGCAATCGCGCTCTTGAGCATGCGCCGCCGTTCGTCGAGCAGCAGGCTCGCCGCACTTGCCACCAGCGGCAGCAGGATCGGGGCGACGATCAGATGGTCGGACCAGGTCTGCATCACTCGCCCTCGTCCCCGTCCACATGGTCGGTGCCGGTCAGGCCGCGCGAAGCGAGCAGGACGACGAGCAGCAGTGCCGTCATGGCGAAGGAAATGACGATGGCGGTGAGGACCAGCGCCTGCGGCAGCGGGTCGTCGTAGAGGCTCGGATCCGGCGTGCCCGATCCCACGATCGGCGGCGCGTCCACCTTGAGCCGCCCCATCGCATAGATGAACAGGTTGACCGCATAGGAGATGAGCGACAGGCCGACGATGACCTGGAAGGTGCGCGGCCGCAGGATCAGCCACACGCCCGATCCGGTGAGCACGCCGATGCCGATGGCGAGGACGAGTTCCATCAGCCCAGCTCCTCGGCTTCGGACGCCGGCTTGCGGGCCAGCGGGGTGCGGATCGACTGGTGTGCGATCGCGATCAGGATCAGCGCGGTGGCGCCCACCACCAGCACGAAGACCCCGATGTCGAACAGCAGCGCCGAGGCCATCGGCACCCGTCCGATCACCGGCAGGTCGAGATAGCGGAAGTCCGAGGTCAGGAAGGGATAGCCGAACAGCAGGGCGCCGGCGCCGGTCGCCGCCGACAGGAGCAGCCCCAGCCCCATCCAGGTCAGCGGCAAGATCCGCAGCCGCGCCTCGATGCTGCGCGTGCCCGAGGCCATATATTGCAGGATCAGCGCGATCGACATGGCGACCCCCGCCGCGAACCCGCCGCCCGGAAGGTCGTGGCCGCGGACCAGCAGGTAGAGGGCGAACACCAGGATGACCGGGAACAGCCATTCCATGATGATGCGCGGCACCAGCAGATAGTCGGACAGGGTGTCGCCGAGCTGGCGGCCCTCGCGCGCTTCGTCGGACGCATCCTGCAGCCGCTGCTGTTCCGGACTCATCACGCTTTCCGGGGCGGGCCGGAAGCGCCGCAGGAGCGAGAAGACGGTCACCGCCACGATCGCCAGCACCGTGATCTCGCCCAGCGTGTCGAACGCCCGGAAATCGACCAGGATCACGTTGACGACATTGCGTCCGCCCGCGTCCGGATAGGAGCGCTCGATGAAGAAGCGGGAGATGCTGTCGGGCAGCGACCGGGTCATGATCGCATAAGCGAGCAGGGTGATTCCGACACCGGCCATGATGCTGATGGCAAGGTCGCCGCCGCGGCGGAATCCGACTCGGAGCGGCGTGCGGTCGCCCGGCCAGATGTCCGGAAGCCGTTTGGGCAGCCATCGGAGGCTGAGCAGGAGCAGCACCGTGGTCACGATCTCCACCAGCAACTGGGTGAGCGCGAGGTCCGGCGCCGAAAGCCACACGAAGCTGACGCAGCTCACCAGCCCCGCGCCGGAGACGAGGATGAGGGCGGCGAAGCGATGATATTTGGCCTGCCAGGCGGCCCCGATCGCGCAGGTGGCTCCGACCAGCCAGAGCACGCCGAAGCCGGGATCGACGATGGTCTCGGTGATGCTGCCGACCGTATAGCCGTAGCGCAGGAACGGCAGCGAGGCGGCGAGGCAGGCGGTGATCACCAGCACCCGGAGCTGCGGCTGCAGCCGCCGCGTTCCCGCCACTTTCTCGAGCCGCCGCGCGATGGAGATGATGATCGACAGGATCGTCTCGAACATCCGGCGACCCTTGAGGAGCCCGAGCAGGGGCGCCGCGTCTGCGGCGTTGAGCCGCTCGCGGAATATGCGGTAGCCGATTGCGCCGAGCGCCAGCGCGACGAGGCTGAGGACGAGCGGCTGGGTAACGCCGTGCCATATGGCGAGGCTGTAGGACGGGGTGGCTTCGCGCAGGACCGATACCACCGCCGTAGCCAGGAACGGGCCGATCGTCGCGGCGGGCAGGATGCCGACGACGAGGCAGGCGACCACCAGTATCTCGATCGGCATCCGCATCCAGCGGGGCGCTTCCCGCGGCTGCCGCGGCAGATCCTCGGGCGGCGGACCGAAAAAGGTCTGATGGATGAAGCGCACCGAATAGAGCACGCTGAACGCCAGCCCGGTGGTGGCGAGATAGGGCATCGACCAGTCCAGCAGCGTGTCGTTGCTGTCCTCCAGCACTTCGGCCAGGAACATTTCCTTGGACAGGAAGCCGTTGAGCAGGGGCACGCCCGCCATCGCCGCGGCCGCTACCATCGCCAGCGTGGCGGTGATCGGCATGAACGGATAGAGCCCGCTCAGGCGGCGGACGTCGCGGGTCCCCGTCTCATGGTCGATGATCCCCGCCGCCATGAACAAGGATGCCTTGAAGGTGGCGTGATTGAGGGTGTGGAAGATCGCCGCCACCGCCGCCAGCGGGCTGCCGAGCCCCAGCAGTAGCGTGATCAGGCCCAGGTGGCTGATCGTCGAATAAGCGAGCAGGCCCTTCAGGTCCTGCTGGAAGATGGCCGACCATGCCCCGGCGACGAAGGTGATGACGCCGATGCTGGTGACGATGAAATACCAGGCTTCGGTTCCCGACAGCACCGGCCACAGCCGGATGAGGATGAACACCCCGGCCTTCACCATCGTCGCGGAATGCAGGTAGGCCGATACCGGCGTCGGCGCCGCCATCGCATGCGGCAGCCAGAAGTGGAAGGGGAATTGCGCGCTCTTGGTGAAGGCGCCGATCAGGATCAGCGCCAGCGCCGGCAGGTAGAGCCCGCTCGCGCGGATCCGGTCGCCCGAGGCCAGGATCGTGTCGAGCTCATAGCTTCCGGCGACCTTGCCCAGCAGCAGCACGCCGACGAGCAGGCACAGGCCTCCGGCCGCGGTGACGATGAGCGCCATGCGGGCCGCGCTTCGGGCGGTCTCATTATGGTGCCAGTAGCCGATGAGCAGGAAGGAGAAGAGACTGGTCAGTTCCCAGAAAAAGGCGAGCAGCACCAGGTTGCCGGAAAGGACCAGGCCCAGCATCGAGCCCATGAAGGCGAGCAGGAAGGAGAAGAAGCGCGGGACCGGATCTTCCGGCGCCATATAGTAGCGGGCGTAGACCACGACCAGGAAACCGATGGCGAGGACCAGCAGCGCGAAGATCCAGGAAAGCCCGTCCAGCCGTACCAGCAAGGTGAGCCCGAGCGACGGCAGCCATTCGACCTCGGTTCGCAGCACGCCCCCGGCCGAAACCTGAGGATAGAGAAGGATGGCGAGCACGGTGCCGAGCAGGGCGACCACGCCGGCGAGCAGGCCCGAGGCGTCGCGTGCGGAGGACGGCAGCAATGCGGCAATGAAACTGCCCAGGAAGGGCAGGACGAGCATGAACCACAGCAGACTTTCGCCCGAGACGTTTATATTCGATCTCCCCTTCTGATGAACCCGGCCCGGTTGGACCGGTGCAGTTAGCGACGACCTGCCGGCGTCGCCAAGTCCCCCCTACCGGTCCATGGTGGCGAGCGCCACCGGCTTCATTGTGTCCCCGGCCTCATTGCGCAACTGGCTCATCGGTTTCGGTCGCCGCCGGAATCACCAGCACGTCCCGCTGCGCATCCAGCAGGACTTCCTGCGTGACGCTGCCGACCAGGAACCGCTTGAGCCCGGGTTGGCGGCCGGCCCCAAGTACGATCAGGTCCGCATCCAGTTCCTCGGCCCAGGACAGGATCGCCGTTCCGGGAGAGCCCTGCTCGTGCCGCAGCAGCCGCTGCGACGCGCGCAGCCCGGTCCTTGCGAGCAGCGCGTCTAGTTCGTCGCCCACCCGGCTCGCCTCCCGTGCGATATAATGATCGATCGCCTCCTGCACCTCCATCGCCCGCTTCATCATGCTGACGGCGGGCGCGTCGAACAGGTGCAGCGCGATCACTTCGGTCCGGTCGAGGATGCCGAGTTGCCGGACGGTTTCGGCGGTCTCGCGGGAAACCTCATCGAGCGCGAGGGCGACGAGGCTCCGCAGATAGGGGCCGGCCGGCACCGCATTGGCCATGAGGACCGGGCGCCGCCCGCGCCGGATCGTGCGTTCGGCGGTGGTGCCGATGAAGACGTCCAGCAGCTGGCGCCGGTGCGGACCCACGACGATCAGGTCCGTATCCCTCTGTTCCGCCGTCTTCAGGATCCCGGTGAAGGCTTCGCCCGTCGTCACCACGCGGTCGGTCGCGATCCCGTCGACGTCCCGGATCGTCCGCGCCGTCTGCTCCAGCAGGTGCATCGCCTCGCGATGCTGGGTGTCGATCAGATAGGCCGGCTGGTCGTCGTCGACGACATGGACGAGGGTGAGCGCCGCTCCGCTCTGCGCGGCGATCAGGACCGCCCGTCGCAGCGCCCGGTCGGATCGGGTGGAAAAGTCCGTCGCCACCAGGATTCGTTTCAAGCGCTCACCTCCCGATCGGTATCGAAGCTCGGCCTTACCTCGGGATCCGGCCCTCCACGGGATAGGCGGGATCGGTATAGCCGTGGGTCGAAGGATGGCCGGGCGGCACCAGACTGTCCACCAGCGCCTCGTCCTCGGGGCCGAGCTGCAGGTCGAGCGCGGCTCCGTAGCTGTCCCATTGCTCCTCGGTGCGGGGGCCGGCGATGGCGGCGCTGACCAGGCGATTGCGCAGGATCCACGCGATCGCATAGGCGACCGAGGTCGATCCGAGCTCTTCGGCACGCGCAGCGACCGCCTGGGCAATCTTCAGCGATTCGGGCCGCCATTCGGTCTGCTGCATGCGTACGTCGCCGCGGCCGGCGCGGGTATCGGGCGGCGGCGGCCCATCCACTGGATATTTGCCGCTCAGCACCCCGCGCGCCAGCGGGCTGTAGGTGACGACGCCGAGGCCATAATGCCCGGCCGCCGGCAGCTGCTCGGTCTCGGCCGTGCGATCGACGATATTGTAGAGGGGCTGGCTGACGACCGGCAGTTCCATGCCGATCCTGTCCGCCAGCCGCGCCACTTCCGCGATCCGCCAGCCGCGGAAGTTGGAAAGGCCGTAATAGCGCAGCTTGCCCTGGCGGATGAGGTCGTCGACGGCGCGCAGCCCCTCCTCGAGCGGGGCGGTGGGATCCGCGCGGTGGAAATAGAGGATGTCGATATAGTCGGTGCCGAGGCGCTTCAGGCTGCCCTCGACCGCCTGGATGATCCACTTGCGCGACTGGCCGCTCTCGTTCGGCCCCTTGCCGAAGAAATAGCCGAACTTGGTCGCGACGACCCAATGGTGCCGGTGGGGCGCGATCGCCCGCCCGATCACTTCCTCGGATCGTCCGGCATGATAGGCATCCGCGGTGTCGACGAAATTGATGCCCTGGTCGAAGGCCTTGTCGATGATCCGTTTCGCCGTCGCTTCGTCGGTCTCGCCGCCGAACATCATCCCGCCAAGGCACAGGGGCGAGACCTTGAGTGCGCTGCGTCCGAGAAAGCGATAGTCCATGCCTCTTCCTCCGTTCCGTTCTCGAGGTCGGTTAAGGCCTGTGCCGGCCGATCGCAATCGCCGGGCGGCCGCCGTCCGATCTTTCCCGGCCGGATCCGGCCGATTTTCAATGCTGGCGACTCAGTGAGGGTCGGATTTCAGCCGGTCGTCGAGATGCTCTGCCAGCCGCAGCGCCAGGGCGAGGATGGTCAGCGTCGGATTGGCCCAGCCGCCGGTCGGAAAGACCGATCCGCCGGCGACATGGAGGTTCGCATAGCCGTGCACCCGGCAGTCGGCATCGACCACGCCGGTCGCGGGATCGTCGCTCATCCGCGTTCCGCCGAGCTGGTGGTAATTGGCGATCGGGTGGTTGCCGACGGTGAGGTCGACCGGCCAGGCCGGGCTCGGATCGTGCAGCCACTCGCTCAGGGTAACCGATCCCTTGCCGAGCCTGCGCAGCTCCGTATCAAGCGTCTCGGCGAACACCTTGGCGGTATGCTTGTCGATCGGGCTGAGCTGCCAGTCGAGGTCGGCGCGCGGGTTGCCCAGCGTGTCGCATTCGCTGGACAGCAGCACGCGGCTGTCCGGGTTGGGCGCCTGTTCCCCGCGCGTGATGAGATAGAGGCCGGTGATGCCGGCGCGGGCGCGGAAGCGTTCGATTCCGTTGCGCACCTCGCGGTGGATCCAGCCCCGGATCGCCCGATAGGCATGGTCGAGCGCGCGCCCGCGCCGGCTCGGGGCGATCGAATGCACCAGGCTGTGGTAGATCTTGTTGCCCAGCGCGACCCCGCGCGAAGGATCGCGCTGCAGCTTGAAGGTCGAAATGCTGTTGAGCGCCTGCCGCTCCCGCTGGGCCGCGTCGCCGAGCCGGAGCGCCGGGGCGAGCGGCGGCCCCGATCGCATGAAGCGTTTCTGGAACGTGGCCCACAGCTCGAACGGCTGCGGCGTTTCCACCTTGCCGATCCGGCCGGCCGGATGCTCCATGAAGAAGCGGCCGACCAGGTCGCGGCTGTTGCCGATGCCGGCGGGCTCGACGTCGTTGGAAACCAGCAGCAGCCGGCTGTTCTCGATGGCGCCGCAGGCCAGCACATAGTGGCGCGCGCGCACCGGGTGCGGCGATCCGCCCAGCGGGTGGACCACGACATGATCGATGGTGCGGGCATTGGCGGCCGCCTTCAGGCGCACCGCATTGGCATGCAGGAGGATCCGGATCGTGGGGGACTCGATCAGCGCCCGCCGGCGTGCGGCGGTGAACCGTTCGTGCACCTCGTCGAACCGCCACAGCACCGAATCCAGCCGGTCGGTGTCGAACCCCGGATCCGCGGTTCCGAGCGCCTCCCAGATCGCCTCGTCATAGTTGAACGCGCCGAGTTCGAGTTGCTCGTGCGCCTGACGATAATAAGGCTCGAGCCGGGCGCGGTCGATCGGCCAGCCGCTGTGGGGCACCCATGGGCGGTGCTCGAAGTCGATCGGATCGAGCAGGGCGCACCGCCCGCCCCAGATCGCGACGGTCCCGCCGAAGAAGCGCAGTCGCGACTGGTCGAGGTCGTAATAGGGCATGCCCAGGTTGGCGCCCCGGTAGAGCGCCTGGGTCTCCGCCTCGAAGTCGAGCCCGCCGCTTTCGAGCAGGCAGACGGCGTGGCCGCTGCGCGCCAGCCGTTCGGCCAGCGTGATCCCCGCGGCACCCGCGCCGATGATGCACAGATCGTGCATTCCGCTCGCGGCCTCGGGGTCCTTGCGAAGGTCGATCAGCATGGTGGAGGCTTCCGGGGCGGAGAGGTCAGGCGGCCTTCAGCGCGGGGGCGGGCATGGATTGCTGCCACCAGCAGCTGAACATGGCGATCGCGTAGAGGATGCGCCCGTGGTTGGCGAGCCCGGCCTTGTGCTCGGCGAACAGTTGCTCGACGGCATCCGGCCGCAGATAGCCGCTGCGCCTTGCGCCGCTGTCGTGCCATGCCTCCCGGGCGAAGGCGCTGAAATCGCCGCGGAACCATTCGGCGAACGGAAGCTGGAAGCCCAGCTTGCGGTTGTCGATCATCCCCGGCGGGAACCAGGCCTCGATCGCCTTGCGCAGCACATATTTGCCGCGATTGCCGCGCAGCTTCATTTCCTGCGGCATGGTCAGGCTCCAGTCGACGAAATCGTGCGACAGGAATGGGACGCGCGCTTCCAGCGAATGCGCCATGCTCGCCCGGTCGAGCCGGTTGAGCAGCGATCCGGGCATGTGCACCGTCACGTCCGCCAGCATGAACTGCTCCAGCGGGCCGAGCTGGTCCCGTTCGGCCGCGGTGAAATATTCCTCCTCCAGCCGTGCGAATTCCATCGGGCCGTCCTGGCGGGTCAGGAAGGCGGGTTCGTACAGCCGCTCGCGCACGGCCGGGGTCGAGATCTGGGTGCCGGCGAAGAAGCGCTGGAACCCGCTCTCGAGCTCGGCCGAGGTGCGGAACCTCCGGGCATTCTGGCGCAGATAGTTCCACCGCGGGGAGCGCCCGGCCGGCATGCTGTCGATGATCGAGGCCAGCGGGCTCAGCGCCCGCAGCATCGGACGCCAGCGAGCCGCGTGCAGCGCGGTGCGCTGGCGCTTGTAGCCGGCGAAGATTTCGTCCGATCCTTCCCCGCACAGCACCACCTTCACGTGCTGCGCCGCCAGCCTGGAGACATGCCAGATCGGAACCGCCGCGGTCGCCGCGCAGGGTTCGTCGAAGGCCGCCTGTACCTGCGGAAGCAGGTCGCCGGCGGCGACCGGCTCGAGCGGCAGCACCACATGTTCGAGGCCGAGATGCTCGGCGATGCGTGCGGCGGCGCGGGTCTCGTCGATCGAGGTGCCGGGGAAGCCGACGGTGAAGGCCTTCACCCGGTGCGGCGAGACGCGGGACATCACTGCTGCAATGGTGCTCGAATCGACTCCGCCGGACAGGAAGGCGCCCACCGGCACGTCGGAGAGCATGTGCCGTTCGACCGTCCGTTCGATCCGGGCGCGGGTTTCCTCGATCCACGCCGTCTCCGACACGTCGGTCCGGATACGGAAGCGCGGGGCCCAGAAGGCATGGGTGGCCGCCTCGCCGGTGGGTCCGATCCGCAGCACATGGCCAGGCGGGATGCTGCGGACCTGGCGGAATATCGAGCGCGGCTTCTGGACGTGCCCGAAGCTGAAGAAGTCGTGCAGGGCGCGCTCGTCGATGTCGAACTGGTGGTTGGGCAGGACGCGCAGCGCCCGGATCTCCGACGCGAAGGCGAGGCCGCCGCCCTGTTCGGTGATGTAGAGCGGCTTGATCCCCAGCGGATCGCGCGCCAGCGTCAGCGTGCGCGTGGCCCGGTCCCAGATCGCCGCCGCATACATGCCCTGCAACCGCGGCCAGGCCGCATCGCCCCAACGGACGAAGGCGGCGAGCAGGGTCTCGGTGTCGCTGTGGGTGGTGAAGGAGAATCCGGCCGCCTCGAGTTCGCGCCGGAGTTCGGGATGATTGTAGATCTCGCCGTTGAACACGATGACGTGGCGTCCGTCCGGCGTGGAGATCGGCTGGTGGCCGCCCGCGATGTCGATGATGCTCAGCCGACGCATGCCGAAGCCGAAATCGCCGTCGGTCAGCACCCCCCAGTCGTCAGGGCCGCGATGCACGATCTGGTCGCATTGCTGCGCAACCGCTTTGTCCGGAACGATCCGGCCTTCGCGACTGTACCAGCCAGCAATTCCGCACATGGTGGATAGATCCCCGCCCCGCAGGAGTTTTTGCGTTCTGGCGCGACCCCGAGCACCGGCCGCGCCGCCGCTTGCACTCGATACAGCTACGCCAGGCGGCATCCTATCCGCCATTCCTGCGAAGTCTGCAACTGCCCGGCGCCATGCTGGATGGCCGCGCGGGCCAGCAAGGCTTCTCCGGCTGCCCTTGCGCGGGGGCCGCCGGTCGTGGCACCGCCGGTCCGCCAGGGAAGTCAGTTGGAAGCCATGCGATGAATCCTGAGCCCCGCGGGGGCATATTGCGGCGCGCCTTGCGGAACGCCGGCCTGCTGCTTTCCGGCAAGTCCGCATCGGGTGTGATGCAGCTCGCGACTTTCGCGCTCGCCGCGCGCGGCCTCGGCGTGCACGATTTCGGCCTCTTCTCGGTGATGATCGCGCAGGTGATGCTGCTGACCGGCCTTGCCGCCTTCGACACCAACCAGGCGATCATCAGCTACGGCGTGCCCCACCTCAATGCCGGGGACCGCGAAGCTTTCCAGGCGCTGGTCAAGGCCGGCACCCTGCTCGATCTGGGGGCGGCCACGCTGGCCGCGCTCGCCACGCTCATCGTCGCTCCGATCCTCGGACAGCGGTTCGGCTGGGGCGGGGACCTGGTCCTGCTCGCGCAGGTCGCGGCACCGCTCGCCTTCGCCAATGCCATTTCGACGCCCAAGGGGATGCTGCGGCTGTTCGGTCGCTTCGACCTCCTGTCCACCCATGCGGTAGTGACGCCCGGTCTGCGCCTCCTCTTCATCGCCACGCTCGCGGCGCTCGGGCTTCCGCTCGGCTGGTACATCGGCGCCTGGCTGGTCGCCGGCTGGGGCGGCGCCTTCGTCGCTTTCTGGTTCGCCTGGCGCGAGGCGCGGCGCCGGGACCTGCTCGACGGCCTCACGTCCCGGCTCAGCGGGCTGTCCGGCCGCAATCCGGGGGTCTGGCGCTTCTCGCTGATCGCCAATCTCAACTCGTCGGTTGCAATGGTTCCCACCCAGCTGTCGGTGCTGCTGGTCGCCTGGCTGATCGGTCCGGCGGCGGCCGGTGTGTTCCGGATCGCGCGCGAGGTGGGCACCGGGATGATGAAGCCGGTCGATGTCATCGGCCAGACGCTCTATCCCGATCTCGCCCGGCTGGTGGCCAGCCGGAACTGGCCGCGCCTGATCCGCGCGGCGGCGCGGGCGGGGGGCGCGGCCACGGCCGCCGGCCTCGCCGTCACCCTGCTCATCATCCTGGCCGGGGAGCCGCTGGTGGCGTTCATCTTCGGGCCGGAGTTCGTGCCCGCCGTACCGGTGCTGATCTTCATGGGGCTCGCCACCTCGATCCGGGTGCTCGCCTTTGCGGCGGAACCGATCATGTACGCCCTCGGCCGTCCCGGGGTGGCGCTGGCCATTTCCCTGACGTCGGCGGCCCTGTTCGTCGCGATCATGATCTGGCGCCTTCCCATCGACGGCCTCGTGGGCGCAGGCTGGGCCTTCCTCGGCATGGGCATCGTGGCCGGCCTGCTCTCGGCGGTCGCCGCCATCCGCATGATCGCCCGGCGCCGGGCCTGGGATCTCGCCAAGGCCGAGTCCTGACCGGTCACGCGCCCGCCCGCGGAAAGCGAAAGGAGCGCGCAGGCCGGCTTCGGCCTGCGCGCCCCTTTTTCATGTTCCTGGTCCCGTCAGGGCGTCAGGCGATGCCCTTCTTGGCCTTGAAGTCCTTGATCCACTCGGCTGTCTTGGAGAGGCCACCGAACGGATAGAAGTGCAGATAGACGTCGCCATGCTTGGCGGGGTCGAGGCCGGCCGCCAGCTCTTCGATGATCGTGTCCGGCCCGGCGCTGCCGAGAAGCTGGGTGATCGACAGGCCATATTTGGCGGCGACCTTGGCGGAAACGCCGACGCCGCAGCGCTTGGCATAGCCGAGCAGGGTCTTGATCCCCGCCGGACCCGCGACTCCGACGCGGATCGGAACATCGACGCCTTCCTGCTTCACCTGTTCCAGCCAGGTGAGCACGGGATCGGCGTCGAAGCCGAACTGGGTCATCACCGAATAGGCGAGCCCCATCTCGTCGAGCGTCTTCTTCTTGTCGCGCAGTGCCTGCCACAATTTGTCGGTCGGGATTTCGGCATGGCCTTCGGGATAGCCCGAGATGCCGACATGCTTGATCCCATATTGCTGCAGCTTGCCGCTGCGGATGACCGCGAGCGCATCCTCATAGGGGCCTTCCGGCACCGGCGGGTCGCCGGCGATCACGAACACGTCCTCGTTGCCCACATTGGTGGCGAGGTCGTTGAGGAAGCCCTCCAGCTCGGCTTCGGACTGAAGGCGCCGGGCCGAGATGTGCGGGACCGGCACGAAGCCGAGCCGCTTCACCGCCGCCGATGCGGCGACGCGCTGCGGAAATTCCTCGCCCGGCAGGAAGGTCACGGAAATGCGCGTTCCCTGCGGGATGTGCGGCGCCGCCTGTTCCAGCCGTTCGACGTCCTTGGCGGTCATCTCGAGCGTGAAGCCGGTCAGCAGCTTCTTGAGGTTCGCCTGGGTGTCCGGGCGGTCGGTAGTGGTTGTTGCCATCGTCTGTTCAACTCATGCTGGAGGGGTGGGACACGGCGGCCGGTCAGGCCGCCGCCGCGGTGGGTGCCGACTTCTGCAGGATGATGTCGGAGGCCTTCTCCGCGATCATGATGGTCGGCGCGTTGGTGTTGCCCGAGGCGATCTTCGGCATGATCGAGGCGTCGATGACCCGCAGCCCCTCGACTCCGATCACCCTCAGTTCGGGGTCGACCACAGCGGCGGGGTCGGATCCCATGCGGGCTGTGCCGGCGGCATGATAGAGCGTTCCGCCGACCACGCGCGCATATTCCAATATGCCTTCGTCGGTGTCCGGGAAGGGCGTGGTGCCCGGTTCGGCCAGATATTTGGCGATCGCCGGCTGGCTCATGATCTTCTTGGCCAGCTTCAGGCTGTCCACCGCGAACTGCTGGTCGAGCGGATCCGCGAGATAGTTGGCGACGATCCGCGGATAGTCTCGCGGGTTCGGCGATTTGATGTGGATATGCCCGCGTGATTCCGGCCGCAGCTGGCATGGCGTGCAGGTGAGCCCGGGCTCCTTCTCAAGCACCAGCGCCTGCCGCTTGGCCAGTTCGTCCAGGTCCATCGAGGCCGCCATCAGGTGGAACTGGCAGTCAGGATTCTCCAACTCGGGGCGAGTCTTGGTGAACGCCACCACATGGGCGACCGCGTAGCTCAGCAGACCCTTGCCGGTGAGGCCGTATTTCAGGACTTCCTTGACGAGCTGGAGGCCGTGCGACAGCTCGTTGACCGTCTTGTACTCCTTCTTCACCCGCCACTGGCAGCCGATCATGTAATGATCCTGCAGATTCTCGCCGACGTTCGACGATTCGTGCACGACCGGGATTCCGAACTCCTTCAGGATCTCGCCCTTGCCGACCCCGGACAGCTCCAGGATCTGGGGCGAGGCGACGGCGCCGGCGGCCAGGATCACCTCGGCATTGGCGCGGGCGATCTTCTTCTGGCCGTGCTGCTCATATTCGACGCCGACCGCGCGCTTGCCCTCGAACAGCACGCGGTGGGTAAGCGCTTCGGTTTCGACCTGAAGGTTCGGCCGGTTCATCACCGGGTGGAGATAGCCCACCGCGGTCGAATGGCGCCGGCCCTTCCGCGTCGTGGTCTGGAACCAGGTGACGCCTTCCTGCTGGCGCGCGTTGATGTCCCTGGAGGCGGGGATGCCGGCTTCGACGCAGGCGTCGTGCAACGCCTTGCTGACCTCGTTCTGCTCCGAGAAGTCCGCGACGTTCAGCGGGCCGCCGGTGCCGTGCCATTCGTCCTCGCCGCGCTCCTGGTGCTCGGCCCGGCGGAAATATGGCAGCACCTCCTCATAGGACCATCCGGTGCAGCCCATCTGCCGCCAGCCGTCGTAATCGGCCGACTGGCCGCGGATGTAGAGCAGGCCGTTGATCGACGACGAGCCGCCCAGCACCTTGCCCTTCGGCCATTTGTGTTTCCGGCCGCCGCTCGAGGGGTCCGGCTCGGTCTCGTAGAGCCAGTTCACCTTGGGGTCGTTCAGGGTTTTGCCGAAGCCGATCGGCGTCTGGACCATGATGTTCGACCAGAACTGCTTGGGATTGTGCAGCGGCCGGTCGTCGCCGCCGGCTTCCAGCAGAAGCACCTTGTTGCGCGGGTCGGCCGACAGGCGGTTGGCGAGAACGCAACCGGCGCTGCCGGCGCCTACGATGATATAGTCAGCGACAATCTGATCACTCATGGTTCGAATCCTCTCCGGCGGAAATCCCTGCTTTCCCTGCCCCCGGTTATTGCTTTTGTTTCGACAGGTCGTACGCTCCCAGACCCGGCTTGTAGCTCTTCTCGTCGATGAACTGGCGGATCCCTTCCTTGCGCCCGTGGGGATCATGGAAGTTGGCCGCTTCCTGCATACGCACGAGGTAATCCTCGGCATTGTCATAGGTCATATCGATCACCCGGCGGACGGCGTCCTTGGCATATTTGAGCGCCACCGGATTCTTCTGGAGCAGCATTTCGGCGATCTCGCGGACCCGGCTTTCCAGCTGTTCCAGCGGCACGCTCTCGTTGACCAGCTTCCATTCGGCGGCCTTCTTGCCGTCGATCAGCTCTCCGGTGAGCGTCATCCACATCGCATCGCGGAACGACAGCAGTTCGGACACCACCTTGGTGACGCCGCCGCCGGGCAGGATGCCCCAGTTGATCTCGGACAGGCCGAACTTCGCTTCGTCGGCCGCGACCGCCAGGTCGCAGGCGAACAGCGGGCCGAAGCCGCCGCCGAAGCACCAGCCGTTGACCATCGCGACCGTCGGCTTCTGGAACCAGCGCAGGCGCCGGAACCATCCGTAGGACTCGCGCTGCGACTTGCGCACGCCGCGCAGCCCCTGCGCCTCCGTCTCGCGGAAATATTCCTTGAGGTCCATGCCGGCCGACCAGGCCGTGCCTTCGCCCCTCAGCACCAGCACGCCGACCTCGTCGCTATACTCGAGCTCGTCGAGCACCTCCATCATCCGCCGGTTGAGCGCCGGGCTCATCGCATTGCGCTTTTCGGGCCTGTTGAAGCTCACCCACGCGATTCGATTCTCGATCTTGTAGGCTACGGTGTTCTTATCGTCAGACATTCAAGCTTCCTTCCAAACCAGCACGGATACAGCTACGCGTCGCTCGCGGACGGCAGGAGCGGCGTGCCAAGAAACTGTATGTAACGCATCCTAATTTCGTCGGCGCGGAATCACAAGCGAACGGTTCGCGCCGCGGCGGCACGGCTCGTCTAACGCAATAATGGACAAGCGGCCCGATGGCTCGCAATATCTCGCCAGCGGTCCGCCAGAGGCCGCGAGTCTGTCGGGGAGGGCGCCACGCCGCCTGGCATGCCGGAAACGGTCCGCCTCCAGCTAGGGGCGGGCATCCATGCCGGTCGGGGTACGCGCTGCGTTCGGGAGGAAATGTGCATGCGTATTCCTGGGGCGGCATTGCTGGCCGCCGTACTTCTGCTTTCTGCCTGCGGGCGCGGTTCGGATTCGGGGGAGGACGGCGCGGTCACGCGCGAACGGCTGCTGAAGGCCGATGCCGCCAACTGGCTGACCACCGGCCGTACCTATGACGAGCAGCGGCACAGCCCGCTCGATCAGATCAACGACACCAACGTCGGCGGCCTGGGCCTCGCCTGGTTCGCCGATCTCGAGACGGCGCGGGGCCAGGAAGCGACTCCGCTCGCCATCGACGGCAATCTCTACGTCTCGACCGCCTGGAGCATGGTGAAGGCCTATGACGGGCGCTCCGGTCGCTTGCTCTGGTCCTACGATCCGGAGGTGCCGCGCGAAACTCTGGCCAAGGCGTGCTGCGACGCGGTCAACCGCGGCGTCGCGGCCTGGGGAGACCGGCTGTTCGTCGGCACCCTCGACGGGCGTCTCGTCGCGCTCGACCGGCACAGCGGCAAGCCGCTGTGGAGCGTCGTCACCGTCGACCGGAGCCTGCCCTATACGATCACCGGCGCGCCCCGGGTCGTCGACGGCAAGGTCATCATCGGTAACGGCGGGTCGGAATTCGGGGTTCGCGGCTACATCACCGCCTATGACGTGCGCGACGGGCGGCAGCTGTGGCGCTTCTACACCGTTCCCGGCGACCCCTCCAAAGGGTTCGAGGGCAAGCATCTCGAGGCGGCGGCCGGGACCTGGAAGGGCGAATGGTGGAAGCTCGGCGGCGGCGGCACCGTCTGGGATTCCATGGCCTATGATCCCGAACTGGATCTGCTCTACATCGGCGTCGGCAACGGGTCGCCCTGGAACCAGGCCTACCGTTCACCGGGCGGCGGCGACAATCTCTACCTTTCCTCGATCGTCGCGTTGAAGCCGGACACGGGCGAATATGTCTGGCACTATCAGACCACGCCCGGGGAGACCTGGGATTATACCGCCACCCAGCACATGATCCTCGCCGACCTGCAGATCGGCGGCGCCGTCCGCAAGGTCATCATGCAGGCGCCGAAGAACGGCTTCTTCTATGTGCTGGACCGCACCAGCGGCCAGCTCATCTCGGCAAAGCCCTATACGAACATCAACTGGGCGACCGGCATGGACATGAAGACCGGCCGCCCGATCGAGAATCCGGAGGCGCGCTACGACCGCACCGGCAAGCCCTGGGTCTCCATCCCGGGTGCCGCGGGAGCGCACAGCTGGCACCCGATGTCCTACGATCCGAACTCGGGCCTGGTGTTCATCCCGGTGATCGACGCCGGCTTCCCCTATTTCCCGGAGCAGGACTGGAAGCCCGCGTCCATGGGCTTCAATGTCGGCATCGACATGGCGGCCGGCGCCATGCCCGCCGATCCGGCGGTCCGCCGCGCCACGCTCGACGCGACCAGGGGCGCGCTGGTCGCTTGGGATCCGGTGCGCCAGACGGCGCGCTGGCGGGTCGAATATCCCGGGCCGTGGAACGGCGGAGTCCTGTCGACGGCGGGTAATGTCGTCTTCCAGGGCACAGCGGGCGGCCGCTTCGCCGCCTATCAGGCGAGCAGCGGCAGATTGCTCTGGTCCACCGACGCCCAGACGGGGGTCGTGGCCGCGCCGATGACCTACAGCATCGATGGCGAGCAATATGTCGCGGTGCTGGCCGGATGGGGCGGCGTCTGGGCGATCTCGCCGGGCATATTGTCGACCAAGTCCGGGGTGGTGCCCAACGTCAGCCGCCTGCTGGTGTTCAAGCTCGGCGGCACTGCCGTCCTGCCCGATCCGCGCCCGTTCAACCAGGCGCCGATCGATCCGCCGGCGCTCAAGGCCAGCGCGCAGCAGGTGGCCGAAGGGAATCGCCTCTACGGCCGCTTCTGCGGCGTCTGTCACGGCGATGCCGCCATTTCGGGCACCATCGTCCCGGACCTGCGCCGCAGCGCTACCCTCGGCGTTCCCGAGACGTGGCAGCAGGTGGTGATCGGCGGGCTGCTCAAGGACAATGGCATGGTCTCGTGGCAGAAGGTGCTCACGCCCGCCCAGGCCGACAGCATCCGCCACTATGTCATCTCCCGCGCGAACGAGGATCGCGCGCTCGCCGACCGCGACGGCAGCTGACCTGTCCAGGAAGCACTGCAGGAGTGGGCCGCGCCGCCACTGCGGCGCGGCGAGTCCCCTTCGACTCGCCTGCACTGCGTGCTAGAGCCGCATGTTCGGGCAGTTGAAACAGGGGCCATTTTTGGAGGATGCCATCATGAACGAAATGTCCAGGGTCGCCACGCAGCAGGCATATTCCGACAAGGCCCGCAAGGCTCTGGCGCGCGAGCCGAAGCTGTTCATCAACGGCGAATGGGTCGATTCCAGCCACGACAAGACGATCGCCATCGTCGATCCGTCCACCGGGCGCGAGGTCGGCCGCATGGCCGATGCCTCGGATCAGGATGTCGACCGCGCCGTCGCCGCGGCTCGCACCGCCTTCGACGACGGCCGCTGGACCGGGCTGCCCCCGATCGCGCGCGAGCGGCTGATCAACCGGCTCGCCGACCTGCTCGAAGCCAATGCCGACGAATTCGCCGAACTCGAATCGATCGACAACGGCAAGCCGAAGACCGTGTCCTCGGCCATCGACGTTCCAGGTGCGGTGACCATGATGCGCTACATGGCGGGCTGGGCGACCAAGCTGGCCGGCGAGACGATCGATCCGGTCGCGATTCCGAACGGCGCCTTTCACGCTTATGTGCGGCGCGAGCCGATCGGCGTAGCCGGCCAGATCGTGCCCTGGAACTTCCCGCTGCTCATGGCGGTGCTCAAGATCTCGCCGGCGCTCGCCGCGGGCTGCACCCTGGTGCTGAAGCCGGCGGAGCAGACCTCGGTTACTGCGCTGCGCCTCGCCGATCTCGTCGCAGAGGCCGGCTTCCCGGCCGGCGTCATCAACGTCGTCACCGGCAACGGCCACACCGCGGGCGACCGCCTGGTCAAGCATCCGGACGTCGACAAGATCGCCTTCACCGGCTCGACCGAGATCGGCAAGCTGATCAACCGCAACGCGACCGACTCCCTGAAGCGCGTCACTCTCGAACTCGGCGGCAAGTCGCCGGTGGTCGTGCTCCCCGACGTCGATATCGAGGCGACCGCGGGCGGCGCCGCCGGCGCGATCTTCTTCAATGCCGGCCAGGTCTGCGTCGCCGGTTCGCGCCTCTATGCGCACAAGGACATCTTCGACCGGCTGGTCGAAGGCGTAGCCGAGGCGGCCAAGGGCTGGAAGGTCGGACCTTCGCTTGATCCCGAGACCCGCATGGGCCCGCTCGTGTCCGACGAACAGCATCGCCGCGTGCTCGACTATATCGAGCAGGGCAGGAAGGCCGGTGCTTCGGTGGTGACCGGCGGCGAGGCCTGGGGCAGCGAAGGCTATTATGTGCAGCCGACCGTGCTCGTCGACGTGAAGCCGGACATGAGCGTCGTGCGCGAGGAGATCTTCGGCCCGGTCGTGGTCGCCCAGCGCTTCGACGATCTCGACCAGGTCGCGAAGGAAGCCAATGATACGCGCTACGGTCTCGCCGCCAGCGTCTGGACCCGCGACGTCTCGGCTATGCACCATCTCGCGGCCCGGCTGAAGGCCGGCACCGTCTGGGGCAATTGCCACGGCGTCATCGACCCCGGCCTGCCGTTCGGCGGCTTCAAGGAGTCCGGCCTCGGCCGCGAACAGGCGCGCCAGGGCGTCGAAGCCTATACCGAGCTCAAGACGGTTATCGTCGCGCTCTGACCTTCATCCTGCCCCTCCCCTTGAGGGAGGGGCGCAGGGGTGGGTAGTGCTGCCGTGCCGGTCTGCGCCGGCACGGCGGCTTTCCGTCCGGGAACTCGCTCCGCTCGCACCCACTGGCCCTTCCCCGGACGGGAAGGGAGGAGAACGTCCGTGGATCTCACCAAGCTCAAGGCCATCGACATCCACGTCCATGCGGAGGTCTCGTGCCACGATCCCGAGGACCCGCGGATGGGCGAATTCCTCGATTATGCCACCAAATATTTCAAGGCGGACCGCCGGCGCCCGACCATCCCGGAGACGATCGCTTATTATCGCAGGCTCGAGATAGGCTTCGTCATGTTCACGGTGGACATGGAATCGGGCCAGGGCATCCGCCGGATCCGCAACGAGGAGATCGCCGAGGCGGCCCAGGCCAACAGCGACATCATGATCGCTTTCGCTTCGATCGACCCCCACAAGGGGAAGATGGGCGCGATCGAGGCCCGACGGATGATCACCGACTATGGGGTCAAGGGATTCAAGTTCCATCCGCCAATGCAGGATTTCCACCCTTATGACCGGACCGCCTGGCCGATCTACGAGGTGATCGCCGAACATGGCCTTCCCGCCATCTTCCACACCGGTCATTCGGGCATGGGCACCGGCATGCCGGGCGGCGGCGGCGTGCGCCTGAAATATGGGCAGCCGATGCTCGTCGACGACGTTGCGGTCGACTTCCCGCAGATGAAGATCATCCTTGCCCACCCGAGCTGGCCGTGGACTGACGAATCGCTGTCGATGGCGCTCCACAAGGAGAATGTGTTCATCGACCTGTCGGGCTGGTCGCCGAAATATTTTCCGCCGCAGATCGCGCGCTATGCGAATAGCCAGCTCTCCCACAAGATGCTGTTCGGATCCGATTACCCGCTGATCCCGCCCGAAAAGTGGATGGAGGCATTCAAGGAGGCCGGCTTCAGGGAGAAGACCTGGCAGCCGATCTTCAAGGATAATGCCGCCCGGCTGCTCGGCCTCGCATGAGCCGCCTCGACGGCAGGGTCGTCCTCGTCACCGGCGCGTCGAGCGGCATCGGCCGCGCGGCGGCGGAGCTTTTGGGGCAGCGCGGCGCGACCCTGCTGCTCGCGGGGCGTGACGAGGCCGCGCTCGCCGATGTCTGCGAGCGCATCCGGTCGGGCGGAGGCGTGGCGGACTATCATGCCGCCGACCTCTCCGTCCGCGATGCGGTGCTGGACACGGTGGCGATGGCGGAGAAGCGTTTCGGTCCGGTCGACGGCCTGTTCGCCAATGCCGGCATGCCCGGGGCCATCGCCTCCGTCGCCGATTATCCCGAGGACGTGTTCGAGGATGTGCTGACCCTCAACCTCAGGAGCGTCTTCTGGATGGTGAAGCGCGTCCTTCCGGCGATGGTCGAACGGCGCACGGGCTCGATCCTGGTGACCGGCTCGCTCGGAAGCGAACGCGGCATGCCGATGAGCCTCGCCTATAATGTCGCCAAGCATGGCGTCCTCGGCCTGGTGCGTACCGCCGCGGTCGAAGTTGCGCCGCACAAGGTCCGGGTGAATGCGATCGTCCCGGGCATGATCGAAACGCGGTTGCTGGACGGGGTGGTCGATCACCTCTTCGGCGGCGATCGGGACAGGGGGGTCGAGACCTTCGGCCGCCTCGCTCCGATGGGGCGGGTCGGAACGCCGCAGGAGGTCGCGGAGATCGTCGCTTTCCTGCTTTCCGATGCCGCATCCTTCGTCACCGGCCAGGCCTGGGCGGTCGATGGCGGCATATTGGGGTCGCTGGGCACCGCGGGATGACCCGTCTGCGCTTGCGGGCGGGGCCGGCCGCGGGCAATCTCCGCGCAGATCGAAAATCCGGGATGTGGGCGAATGGCAGAGAGACCCGCACCCATTTCCTCCCGGGACGCGAGGGCAGGCGAGGGAACAGCATGACTGACATTTTCCGGGCGCTCCGCGCATGGCGACCGTGACCGGGGCGCCCGCCGCCGCGCCGAAGCTCGGCGGACGGCTGGCCTGGACCGCGCTGATCCTGGTCGCCCTCACCCAGGCGATGAGCATGGTCGATCGCCAGATCCTCGCCATCCTCGCGCCGCGGATCAAGGAGCATCTGCAGGTCGGCGATGCCGAGCTGGGCATGCTCTACGGCACCGTCTTCGCCGTCTTCTACGCGCTCTTCTCGTTGCCGCTGGGTCGGCTCGCCGACGGCTGGATCCGCACCCGGCTGCTGTCCGTCGCCATCACCGGCTGGTCGCTGATGACGGCGCTCGCCGGCTTCGCGCAGAATTTCGCCACCCTGGCCGCGACCCGCCTCGGTGTCGGCATCGGCGAGGCGAGCGTCATTCCGGCCGGCATGTCGCTGCTTTCGGACATGTTCCCGCGCGAGAAGCGGGGCATGATCTCGGCGATGATCGCGGCCGCCATCGCGCTCGGCCTCGGCGGCGCGATCTGGCTCGGCGGCGCCGTCGCCGATGCCTGGGACGCCGCCTGGCCGGCCGGCGGCGCGCCGCTCGGTCTCGTCGGCTGGCAGGCCGCTTTCGTCGTCGCTGCGACGCCGGGGTTCCTGCTCGGGCTCGCCCTCCTGTTCCTGCCGGAGCCGCAGCGCGGTGTGGCGGACGGAATCCCGCCGCCGGAGGATCCCCACGTGTTCCGCGAAAGCGGCTCGGTGCTCATGCAGATCCTTCCCGGTCTCGCCTGGATCTATCTGGCGCGGCGGCGTGCGCCGGCGCGGACCTGGGCGATCAACATCCTTGGGCTCGTCGCCGTGATCGTGCTGGGCGTGCTGCTCACCGGCTGGACCAACGGCCTGCGGCCGACCAATGCGGTCGCCCTCAGGGTCGGGGCGCTGGAACTCAGCGGCAATGCGCTGCAATGGACGATCAGCTGCGCCGGCCTCTACATCCTCCTCTGCTGGTCGCAGGCGCTGCGGCTGCGCGATCGCCCGTCATTCGAGATCTTCTTCAAGACTCCGGCGCTCAACGCCATCGTCGCGATCGCGGTGCTGCAGACCGTCATCAACTATGCCCTGATGGGCTGGACCCCGACCTATCTCGTTCGTCATTTCGATCAGTCGCTGGGCGAAGTCGGCGCCATTTTCGGCCCGATCAGCGCCGCCGTCGGAATCCTCGGTCCGCTGATCGCCGGCCCGGTTTCCGACTTCTTCCGCAAGCTGCACCCGAGCGGCCGGCTGTTCGTGCTGCTGGGTTCGATGGTGCTGAGTCCGCTCGCCGCCATCCTCGTCTACAACAGCCAGAGCCTCACCGGCTTCTATCTCCTGTTCGTGCTGCTCAGCATCCTTACCACCCTGTGGCTGCCGCCGGTCTATGCCAGCGTGCTCGATCTCGTGCTGCCGCGGATGCGCGGGACGATGATGTCCTATTATACCCTGATCACCACCATCCTCGGCCTCGGTCTCGGCCCCTATGCCGTCGGGCTGATCAGCGACATCACCGGGGATATCGGCGGCGCCATCCTCGCGATGTACTGGGTTTCTCCGGTCATCGTGCTACTGACCCTCTTCGCCATTCGGCGCCTGCCCGGGGATGAGGCCGCCGTCCTCGACCGGGCCCGCGCAGCAGGAGAACCCGTCTAGATGAGCGTGGACATTTCGCAGATCGACGACAGCATTGCCGCCGCCGCCTTCCGCCGGCTCGTCCGGCACCTTCGCCATCGGACCGACGCGCAGAATGTCGACCTGATGGGTCTCGCCGGTTTCTGCCGCAACTGTCTCGGCGACTGGGTCGCCGAGGCGGCCGAAGCGGAAGGCAGGCCGATCGGGCGCGATGCCGCGCGCGAGGCGGTCTACGGCATGCCCTATGCCGAGTGGAAGGCGAAACACCAGGAGCCCGCCACGCCCGAGCAGCTCGCCCGCATGGAAGCGAGCATCGCCCGCAATCGCGCATGATCTCGATCGCGCGGCGGGCTGTCGCCCCGATATTTTTTCGGGCAGACGAGCTCTGCCTCTTGCTTATCTGTATGTTACACTGACAAAATAGGCGCCGATGAAACGGGGGTCCGATGGAGTGAGCGAGTTCGATCCGAAGCATGGCAGGACGGAACCGGCCTCACTCGACGTCGGCGAGATCAGCAGCATCCTCGGGTTCCACATCAGGCTCGCCTATGGCGCGGTCTACCGCCACTTCATGGAAACCTTCTCCCACCTCGACCTGACGCAGAAGCAGGTGTCGGTGATGTGGCTGATCGACGATCATCCCGGCATCGCCCAGACCGATCTCGCCCGCCGCCTGCGCATGGACCGTGCGACGACCATGGGTGTCGTCAACCGGTTGCAGAACAGGAACTTCCTGCGTCGCGGCCGCTCGACCGAAGACCGGCGCCGACAGACGCTCTACCTCACGACCGAGGGCCATGAGGCGCTCACGGACGCCAAGGCCGCCATCTTCGAGCATGAGAAGTGGCTGAAGGGGCGTTTCACCCAGAATGAGGTCGAGACGCTGAAGGCTCTTCTCCTGCGGATCTACGAGGATCCGGCCGTCCGCTGATCGCGACGGCGGCCGCCGCATGTGGCCGGCTGGTCGTCCCGCTCAGGGACGGCAGCCACCCGGATGGCCGAACTTTCCCCGGCTCCACCCCTTGTCGGCCCGTCGGAAACCGGCGCATGGGGAACCGGTCCGAACCCACACGCTTACGATGGAAGCCGGTGGCATGAAGATCGAGTGGCTGGACCTGTTGCGAGGGCGCGATCCCGCGCTGCTCGATCGGGAAACCTACGCCTCGCTCACCGCCCGCCTGCTGCGGATCAACCCGAAGGTCACCATCCTCGAAGCCATGCTCGTCGGCCTGATCGGCGGCATTGCGGCCTGGCGGGTCCGCGATCCCCTGCTGATGGGGCTGTGCGTCGTGACGACCGTCACGGTGCTGCTCCTCCCCCTCCAGCCGCACCGGTTCGAGGGGCAGCTGCGCCGGCAGGCGAGCATGGGACGGATCCAGCGGACCGAATTGCTCTTCTCGATCCATGTCTGGCTGGCAAGCCTGGGCATTGGGGCCATGACGGCGCGCGCGCTGCTCGGGTTCGACGATCCGATCCTGCATCTCAACCTGATCGCCCTCACCCTCGGCGCGGCGGTGACGACCATCCGGGACTATTACCGGCCGCTGGTTCCTCTAGGAAAGACGCTGGGCCTGCTGGCGCCATCGGGCGTCGCCGCGGTCCTGACCGGCCAGCTCTATTATCAGGTGCTCGCGATCGGCGCCCTCTTCCTCATCAAGATCATCCTCGATCTCGCGCTCGAACTCTATCGCTCTTCGCTGGAAGTCCATCTCGCTTTGTCCGAGAAGGCCGCCCTGGCCGAGGATCTGCACGCGCGCGCGGAGGAATTGCAGCGCCTGCGGTCGGAGCTGATCGAGGCCGCGCGCCTCACCGCCATGGGCACCATGGCCTCGGCGCTTGCCCACGAACTCAACCAGCCGCTCACGGCCGTCCGCAACTATGTCCGCGCCAGCCTGCGCTACCTGGAACGCGACGGCGCGCAGGCGGGGGATCAGGCGCGCGAGGGGATCGAGCTTGCTGACGAGGCCGCCCAGCGGGCCGGCGAGATCGTCAGGCGGATCCGCAGCTTCGTCTCCGGGGAAGGGGGTGTCCGCAAGCCCGAGGACCTGGGGAGCATCGTCGAGGACGCCTGCACCTTCGGCATGTCCGATGCCGAGGCGCGCGGCGTCCGTCACGAGGTGCACCTGCCGCCGAAGCCGATCCATGTGCTGGTCGATCGCATCCAGATCCAGCAGGTGTTGATCAATCTGCTGCAGAACGCGCTCGATGCCCTCGCCGCGACATCGGGGGCGCGGATAAGCATCTCGGCGCGGGTAGACGGGGATTTTGCCGAGGTCGTGGTCGCCGACAACGGCCCGGGCATTTCCGAGGCCGCGCTCGAGCTGCTGTTCGAACCGTTCCGGACGACCAAGGACAAGGGGCTCGGCCTCGGACTGGCGATCAGCCGCACCATCGTCGAAGCACATGACGGCCGCCTCCTCTGGTCTTCCGACCCGGCGTACGGGACGGAATTTCGCTTCACCCTGCCGTTGGCTCCGGCGCCGGTGCCGGCCGGGCCTGCCGCGGAGCCGGTCGGCAGGTCCCGGCGGAAGAAGCGTCCGGCCGCCGCGGCGGCCAGGGTCATCCGCTCCTCCGCGCGGGGGCGCAGGAAAGCGACCCGCGAATCAGTGCTCGATTCCCTTCGTGCGGCATCGTCCTCCGCGGTGCGTGACGAAATGGCATCGCGCTACGGCATCCCGGCCGAACGTTCGCTCGGCGTGCCGGTGGAGGCGATACAGCGCACGGCCGGCCAGCTCGCCCCCGATCATGATCTGGCTTCGGCGCTGTGGGAGAGCGGCTGGTACGAGGCGCAGGTCGTCGCCGCGATGATCGAGGATCCGGATCGTGTGAGCGCGGAGCAGATGGACCGCTGGTGCGCCGAATTCGATAGCTGGGCGATCGCCGACACGGTCTGCTTCAAGCTGTTTCACCGGCTGCCCTGGGCATTCGCCAAGGTGGACGAATGGGCGCGGTCGGACGCGGAGCTGCAGCGGCGTGCAGCTTTCGCACTGCTTGCCTCGCTCGCCGTCCACCGCAGGGACTGCGACGCCGAACTCCTTGCCTGCCTGCCGCTCGTCGAGCAGGCGGCCGGCGACTCCCGCGTCCTCGTCCGGAAGGGCGCGAGCTGGGCGCTGAAGAGCATCGGCGGACGCAGGAGCCCTGCATTGCGGACCGCCGCCCGCGGGCTGGCGCACCGCCTCGCCGTGTCCGGGCAGCCGACCGCGTGCGCAGTGGGGCAGGATGCCTTGCGTACGCTGGGGGGCGACGACCCGCCCGGCGCCTGATCGCGGCGAGCCGCTCAGGCGTTGCCGCTGCGCATCTGGTCCTCCAGTCGCAGCCGCTCGAGCGACAGTGCCGCCTGCGCCGCGAGCGTCGACAGCAGCACCTTCTTCTCGGCCGGCACCGGATCGGTCCCGTCCTCGCGCGCGAGGCCGAGCACCGCCAATGTCCCGAGGGACGTCTTCAGCGGATGGAACTGCCAGTTGGCAGCGGCCATGACGGTGCTTCCAATCCCGGCGGGTACGCCTTCCGACCACGCCCAGTTGAGCGCGGCTTCGTCCAGTGTTTCCAGTTGCGTGCCGGGTGGCACCGACGCTGCGACCTTGAGCTTGCCAGACACCTCGCGCACCAGCACGGCCTGTACGTCGAGCAGGCCGGTGATCTCGGTGCAGATGATCCGGGCCGTCCCGGACCAGTCGTTCGCGCGCGTCAGCTCCAGCGCGAAGGCGGCGAGGCGCGCATTTTCCTGGGCGCTGCGCTCGCTGAGCGCGGTGCGCCCGCGCAGGTTTGCGGTGAGGATTCCGGTATAGACGCCGACCACGGCGAGGACTGCGGCCATCACCCAGCTCTGGATCGCCACAGGCTTCAGCGCATGCACGGGCGCCAGGAAGAAGAAGTTGAAGCCGACCACCGACAGGAACGACGCAGCGAGCGCCTGCCGGCTCCCCCAGCGCGCGGCTGCGGCGATGACGGGAAACAGGAACAGGAAGCTCAGGAATTGCACGCCTGCCGCCCGGTTCAGGATCAGGGCGAGCAGGAGGGTGAGCGCGACTGCCCCGGCGGCATAGCCGTAGCTTGCGAACGGGGTGTGTTCCCGGTCGCCGCGCCTTCGCCGCCGGGTGCCCCCGCTGGTCGGGACGAGGTGGAGGACGAGGTCCGGCCGACGGTGCGTGATCCGGTCGATCAGCCGGCGGTGCAGCACCGACCCGGGATGAGGATCGTTGCCGAGCACCAGCTGCTGCGCCGGGGATCCGTCGAGATGGTCGACCAGCCCGTCCGCAACCGTCGCGCCCGGCACCTTGGCGACGGTGGCTCCGAGCCGGGAGGCAAGCGCAAGTGCTTCCGCCACCGTCCCGGGGTCCTGCGAATCTCCGCCCTCGGGTGTTTCGACATGGACGGCGTCCCAGTCGCAATCGAGGGCGTCGGCCAGGCGTTTTCCGCCTTCGACCACCTGCCTGGCAGCCGGGCCGGATCCGACCGCAACGACGATATGCGTCCGTGCGCCGGGGTCGGTCCGAACCGAGGATTGGGCCTCAGGCATGCGGCCCATTAGGCGCATTGCCGATCGCGGATCAACGACGGGCCGCCGCAATTGCTGCAACGCCCCGCGCCGCCTGCGGGCGTCGCCGGGCCAGATGCAGGCGGATCAGGCCGTCGCCAGGCTCTGCGGCCGGCTTTCGATCCCGGGCCGGCTGCTGCCCCAGACTTCCTCGGCGACCTCGCGGACGAGCTGCAGCTTGGCCGTCTGCTCCTCGTGAGCGATGTCGTTGCCGTGGAAGGTCGAGGCAAAGCCGCATTGCGGGCTCAGCGCCATCTGCTCGATCGGCATATGTTTCGCCGCTTCGTCGATCCGCCGCTTGATCTCGTCCTTGGATTCGAGCTGGCCGAGCTTGGTGCTGACCAGGCCGAGGACGATCGTCTTGCCCTTGGGCACGAAGCGGAGCGGGGCGAAGTCGCCCGAGCGCGGATCATCATATTCGAGGAAATAGGCATCGACGTCGAGCGCGTTGAACAGCACTTCGGCGACCGGCTCGTAGCCGCCCTCTGCCGCCCAGCTCGACCGGAAGTTGCCGCGGCACAGGTGGATCCCGGTGACGAAATCCTCCGGCACGTCGCGGATCGCGCTGTTGATCAGCCGGGCATAGAGCCGCGGCGCGTCATTGGGGTCGACTCCGCGCTTGCGCGCATTCTCGCGCTGGGTCTCGTCGCACAGATAGGCGAGGTTGGTGTCGTCGAGCTGCAGGTAGCGGCAACCTGCGTCGACCAGGTCGGCGATCTCGTCGCGGAACGCCTGTCCGACGTCCTCGAAGAACTCCTCCATCGTCGGATAGAGCTCTTCGGCGATCCCCTCCCGGCCCGAGCGGAAGTGGAGCATGGTGGGAGAGGGGATGGTCACCTTCGGCGTCTCGCGGGTGATCGATTTCAGATATTCGAAGTCCCGCCGCTGGATCGGCCGCGCGTGCCGGACCTTGCCGGTGACGCCCAGGATCGGCGGCGCATAGTCCAGCTCCTTGCCGCCATGCTGGTGGAATTTGACCTGGGTGAGGCCCGTCATCTCGATCCCGTCGAGCTGCACCAGGAAGTCGGTGTGGAAGAAGGTGCGACGGAATTCGCCGTCGGTAATTCCCCTGAAGCCGAGGTTCTCCTGATAGGCGACCACCTCGCGGATCGCTTCGTCCTCGACCGCGCGCAGCGCCTCTGCGTCGATCTCGCCCGCCTCGTGGCGGCGGCGGGCATCGAGCAATTTCCGGGGTCGCAGGAAACTGCCGACATGCTCTGCTCGGAACGGTGGACGGGCGTTCATGGAAACCTCCAACGGGAATGATGGGAATGACGGGAATGCGGCACGGAAGCGGCGGTCACACGACCACCTTCAGCCGGGGGCCTTCCGGCTTTTCTCCCACCCAGATGGTGACGGTGAGCTCGCCGCCTTCGAGATGTTCGGCGACGCGGCCCTTGAGGCCGGCCGCCGCCATCCACTTGATCATCGCGTCGTCGGCGAAGCCCAGGCGCGCATGGGCATCGCGGTCGCGCAGTTCCTCGCGGTCGTGCGGAGCGAAGTCGACGATCAGCAGGCGTCCGCCGGGCGCCAGGACGCGCGCCGCCTCGGCGATCACCGCCGGCGGCTGCTGCGCATAGTGCAGCACCTGGTGGATGACGATGGTGTCGGCGCTCCCCGGTTCGAGCGGCAGCGCATACATGTCGCCCTGACGCAGGTCGGCCGTCAGGCCGGTTTCGGCCAGCTTCGCCCGCGCCATCCGCAGCATTTCCGGCGACCGGTCGATCCCGACCGCCTTCTCGGCATCGGCCGCCAGCAGTTCGATCATCCGCCCGGTGCCGGTGCCGATGTCGAGCAGCCGGCCGAGCGGATGGTCGGAAAGGCCGCGCACAATCGCCGCCTCCACCTCATGCTCGCCCACGTGGAGTGAGCGCAGCTCGTCCCAATGGGCCGCGTGGCGGGCGAAATATTGCTCGGCGGCCGCGGCGCGGTCGGCGCGCACCGCAGCGAGGCGAGCCTCGTCGGCGACCATCCACGGGTCGCGACCGTCGATGACCGCCCAGCTGTCGAGGGCGGCGAACAGCGGGTCGACGCGGCTGGGATCGGACGGGGTCAGGAACACCCAGCTTCCTTCCTTGCGGCGGATGACGAGGCCGGCGTCGATCAGGATCTTGGCATGGCGGGAAACGCGCGGCTGGCTCTGCCCCAGCACCTGTGCGAGCTCGCCGATTGAAAGCTCCATCGTCCGCAACAGGGAGAAGATCCGGAGACGGGTCGGATCTGCGAGCGCACGGAAGATATCGACTGTTATAGCCATTTCTGCATATAAAGATATCTTTATATCCTGGTCAAGCGGGAAGCGTCCGGATCGTCGCTCGTCCCGTCCGCCTCGGCGTGCGCTGCTCCGACACCGTCATCGAAAGCGCAACATTGTACCAATCAGCGGAACATTCGTTGACCGGCGTCGCCGCTGCCGATAGCGTGGAGGAATGGAGAGGATAGGAACCTTGCGCCTGATGGTCGTCGGCGTGGCACTGCTGCTCGCCCACCCGCTGTTCGCCGCCGAACCCGGCACAGCCGAGCCGCTGCGCGTGCACGGCGTCTCGGCCGTGATGGAACTCGGCCCGCTGCTGCGGGCGGCCGAGTTGATGCCGGAAGGAAGTGTCGTCGTCCGTCCGGGCAATGTGCTCAATCTTTGGAGGGACGAGGCGGCCGGGCCGGCGGAGGAGGCCGGCGAAAGCTACGGAACGCTGCGCGCGCCCAGCTTCCCAGGCCGCGCGGATGTCGCCGGCAATGCCGAGACGCAGGCGCTGCGCCAGTCGCTCGAGCATCCCGACGTGCGGATCGTCATGACCGTCACCGAAGGACTGTACCGGATCGTCGGCCGGCGCTCGGCCGGGATCGCGAAAATGGACGACCTGCGTGGCAAGCGGATCGCCACCATGCCGGCGACTTCCGCTGCCTATTTCCTGCACCGCATGCTGCGGACCGCCGGGCTCACCGAGGCAGACGTGACGGTCGTTCCACTGCAGGCGACCGAGGCGGCCGACCGGCTGATCGCCGGCGAGGTGGACGCGATCGCTTTTTGGGAGCCGGAGGTCGAGCGCGCCCATCGGGTGCTCGGCAACGACGCGATCGAGATCAAGGGGGAAGGGGTCTATCGCGAACTGTACAACCTCAACACCACCGCCGGGGCGCTCGCCGATCCGGCCCGGCGCGCTGCCATCCTTGCCTATATGAAGGCGCTGAGGACTGCCTGCCGGGAAGCCGTCATGGATCCGGCGCGCACGGTTGCGCTGGTCGCCGAATCCTCCGGTTTCGATGCAGCGCTCGTCGGCGCATCCTGGCACCACCATCGCTTCGGCTGCGACCTGCCGCCGGACGTTCTGGACATCATGGCCGATGAGGAGCAGTGGCTCGCCGCGCAGGAGGGGCGCAGGCCGCGCAGCCGCGAGGAGCTTGCCGGCTTCATCGACGACTCCCTGCTTCGTGAGCTCGAAGCACAATAAGGCGCCTCGTTGCGCACCCAATCTTGCCGATTGACCCGATCTCATGGCCGGATAGGGTCCGGCGCATCAGGCGGCAGCCGCCGCTGCCAGGAGGATCACTTGCCCCGCAGGAAAACGACCGAGACCGAACCGCTGGCGGGGGTTCAGGCCGTTCAGCTCGTGCTCGAGATTCTCGAATATCTCGCCAAGCAGGAGGTCGCCGGGGTCACCGAGATCGCCAACGCGCTCGGATCGACCAAGGCTCGCGTCCACCGGCACCTCAGGACCCTGGTCAACACCGGCTATGCCGTCCAGGAGCCGAGCGGGGAGCGCTATTGCGCCGGGCCGCGGCTGGTGGTGCTGGCGCAGATGCTCGCGGTGGAGAATTCGCTCATCCGGGTGGCCCATCCGGTGATGCAGCGCCTGCGCGACGATCTCGGCCACACGGTCGCGCTTGCCCGGATCAGCGGGCCGGTCGCGACCATGGTCGATTGCTGCGAGGGCAGCGGGCTGCTGAACATCAGCCTGCGGACCGGGACGGAAATGCCGCTGCACGCCAATGCCGGCGGCAAATTGGTCCTCGCCTATGGCAGCCCGGAGGTCCGTAGCCTCATCGACACCCTGTCGTTCGAACGTTTCACCGAACACACCATCACCGATCCGGCAACGCTCAAGGCGGAGGTCGATCGGGTGCGGGAACAGGGTTGGGCCAATGCGCCGGAGGAATTCGTAATCGGGATCAACGCGCTGGCCGCGCCGGTCTTCGATCGCGACAAGCGCCTCGTCGCCACCGTCGCGCTGGTCAATTCGATCCAGTTCCTCGGCCGGCGGCCGACTCCCGAGCAGGTCGAACGGCTCAAGGTCGCGGCCGACGAGATCACGCGGCACCTCGCGCTCGGGCGCTGAGCGTCTCCGGCGGCCGCAGGCGCCGCCGGCTATTCCGTCGTGACCTCCTTGTCCCAGGAGGAGACGGCGTGCTCGTCGATCTCGACTCCGCCGACGCCGATGATCCGCGCGGTCGTCATGTAGAGGCAGATGATCGCGACCATCTCGAAAATCAGTTCGTCCGACAGCAGCGCCCGCACCGCCGCGATCGTCTCGTCGCGCGGCGCCACGTCGCGCACCACCTCCGCGGTGAACTGCGCCACCACCTTCTGATCGTGCGGCAGCCCGTCGATGTTGCCGGTGATCAGCGCTTCGACGGTGGCATCGTCGAAGCCGAGGCTGCGGGCGATCGAACGATGGTGGAACAGTTCATATTCGCAGCGGGAGATGCCGGCGACCGTGAGGATCAGCACTTCGCGATGCTTCGGATCCATCGCGCTGTCGAACACGGCGGCCGTCGCGAGGTCGAGCTGCGCTTTCCAGAACGGATCCGGCGCATGCATCGCCATCCAGGCGATGTTGAGCATCCGCCGATCGGGATTGGCCGCATATTCCCGCTTGGCGGGGGATAGGCGGGCGGGATCGGGATAGGGAATGCGGCTCATCGGCGTCCTCTCGCAGTCTGTTTCCTCCTGCCATACCGGCGATTATCTCGTCTGTCATTACACCGGTATCAATATTGTAGACGGCCGGAACCGGTGGGGCTAAGGACTCGAAAGGCACGCGAAGACGGGGCTGGGATGGAGGGGATGATGCACGGAGGCTCGGCAGATCGCGAGGCGCGGCAGTGGCTCCAGCGATTCGAGGCGGCGCTCGCCTCGCCCGAAACCGCCGAATGGAACGACCTGTTCGCCTCCGAATGCTGGTGGCGCGATCTCGTCGCTCTCACCTGGAACATCGTGACGCTCGAGGGGGCTGATTCCATCGCGGCGATGGCGCGCCACCAGGCGCCCCTGATCGGCGCGCGCGATTTCGCGCTTGCGCCGCTGCCGACCTCCGATCCGTCGGAATTCTGGTTCACCTTCGAAACTGCCACGGCGCGCTGCACCGGCCATGTCCGGCTCCGGGACGGGCGCTGCCAGACCCTGCTCACCGCCATGACCGAGCTGATCGGTCACGAGGAGCCTGCCGGAAAGCGGCGGCCGGACGGAATCGAGCATCGTGCCCGGAAGGGCCGGCGCACCTGGGCCGACGAGCGTCGGGAGGAAGAAGCCGCGATGGGCGCCGAGGCCCAGCCCTACTGCCTGATCGTCGGGGGAGGACAGGGCGGGCTCGCGCTGGCCGCACGGCTCCGGCGGCTGCGGGTTCCGACCCTGGTGATCGACATGCACGAGCGGCCGGGCGATGCGTGGCGCAAGCGCTATCCGTCCCTCTATCTCCACGATCCGATCTGGCTCGATCACTTTCCCTATCTGCCGTTTCCGGATCACTGGCCGCTCTACACCCACAAGGACAAGATGGGGGACTGGCTGGAGATCTACGCCAAGGCGATGGAGATATTGTTCTGGGGATCGACCGTCTGCACCCACGCCCGTTACGACGAGGCAGCGGGCCGATGGGAAGTCGAGGTCGTCCGCGAGGGCACGCCGGTGATCCTGCGCCCGACCCAGTTGGTGCTCGCGACCGGTCTTTCGGGCAGCAAATATATCCCGGACATTCCGGGTGCGGACAACTTCGGCGGCGTCAGCTATCACTCCGCCGACCATCCGGGCGGCAGCGCGTTCGCCGCCAGGCGCTGTGTCGTCATCGGCTCCAACAATTCAGCGCACGACATCTGCGCCGACCTGTGGGAAAATGGGGCGGACGTCACCATGGTCCAGCGCTCGCCCACGATCGTCGTGCGCGCGGACACCATGCGCCGGCTCAGCGAATCCATCCCCTATGCCCAGCCGGACATCGGCACCGACATCGCCGATCTGATGGGGGCGACCCTGCCGTTCCGGCTGCGGACGCGGATGGAGAAGGACAATACCGACCACATCCGCAAGATCGACGCGCCCTTCTACGAGCGGCTGGAGAAGAGCGGCTTCCTGCTGTCGCACGGCGAGGACGAAACCGGCTTCTTCATGGCCTATTACCGTCGGGCCGGTGGCTATTATATCGACGTCGGCGCCTCGGATCTGGTCGCTTCGGGCGAGATCGGTCTTGCGGTGGGCGAGATCCGGGGGATCACCGGGGACTCGGTCGTCCTCGAGGATGGCCGTACCCTTCCTGCCGACGTCATCTGCTTCGCGACCGGCTACGGCCCGATGGCGGAAGCGGCCGGCCGGCTGATCTCGCCCGAGGTGCAGGAAAGGATCGGGCCCTGCTGGGGGCTCGGCTCGGGGACTGCGGGCGATCCCGGTCCCTGGGAAGGCGAGCTGCGCAACATGTGGAAGCCGACGGCGCAGCCGGGGCTCTGGTTCCACGGCGGCAATCTGATGCAGTCGCGCTTCCACTCGCTGCACCTCGCGCTCCAGATCAAGGCGCGGATGGAAGGCCTGCCAACCCCGGTCTACCGGCCCTCTGCCGTCGCGGCGGCGGAACTTCAGCCGGCCCTTGGCTGAGCCGCCGCACGGGAGCGGTGCCATGTCTCGGCTGTTCGACACGCACGCGCATCTGATCGCAGCCGATCCGCAGCTCTATCCGCCCTCCTGCCTGCGGGGGCAGAGCGATCTTCCCGCCATGCCGTCGGCGATCACGGTGGAAATGCTGCTCGAGGACATGGATGCCAACGCGGTCCAATGGGCCTGCCTCGTCCAGCGGGCGCACGTCTATGGCTATGACAACAGCTATGTGGTCGACAGTGCGCTCGCTTGTTCGGAACGCCTGATTTCGGTCGGAGTGTTCGACGCGCAGGATCCCGCCACGCCGGACATCGTCGCGGAACTCGCGACCGGGCGCGGCCTGCGCGGGGTGCGCATCTGTTCGGTCCGGCCGTGGGAAATGGACACCGGCTGGCTCAATTCGCCCCAGGCGATGAAATTCTGGGAGACCGCCGCCGCCCATTCGCTGCCGGTGGCGGTGATCTTCTTCCATTATCACCTGGCCTGGGGCCTCCCCGCCTTGCGGGAGATCGCCCGGCTGTTCCCCGATCTTCCGATCATCGTCGATCATGTCGGATGCCGGCACGCCTCCGGTCCGGAAGTGCGCTGGGGCGAGGATCAGGGCTTCGACATGCGCGCGCCGGGCCCACCCGACTACGGGCTCCCCGAGGCGCTCGGCCCCTTCCTCGACCGGCGCTCCGTCGCATTCAAGATGACCAAGATCAACGTCGACCGCCTCCGCGACGCCGGCCTGCAATTGTCGGGCTTCGTACGCCGTCTCGTCGACCTGGTCGGGGCCGACCGGCTGATGTGGGGATCGGACATCGGCCAGAGTCCCGGCACCTACGCCGAAATGACGGCCGCCGCGCGCGAGGCGGGGGCGGAACTGAATGACGTCGAGCGGGAGCGTTTCTTTTCCGGGACCGCGCGTCGCATCTATCGGATGGAGGACTGATGGCCGACGGAGCAGCTGGGGTCGCCGCGGGGGGTGTCGCTCCCGCCTGGGTCGGAACCGTTCTCAACGCGGAGGGCCGCTGGGCCCTTCGCCGGAAGCTTCCCTATCTGCTCGGCATCATGATGCTGTTCGATTCCTGGGACAGCATCGTCATCGCCTTCGCCCTGCCCGCGATCGCCGCCGAATGGAATCTCGGCGCGCTGCAGAGCGGGTGGCTCATTTCGGCGGGCTATGCGGGCCAGCTGGTCGGCGCCCTGGTCTGCGGTGCGATTGCCGAGACGCGCGGACGGCTGCCGGTGCTGCGCATACTGGTCATCGTCATGAGCCTGCTCGCGATCGCCTGCGGGCTGGCGGGCGACTTCGGCCAGCTGCTCGCCTTCCGCTTCGTCCAGGGGATCACCATCGGCGGCGCCCTGCCGGTCAGCATCTGCTACATCAACGAGATCGCGCCGGCGGCGACGCGCGGCCGCTTCTTCGGCACCTTCCAGTTCCTGATGCTGAGCGGTTACGGCCTCGCCTCGCTGGTCAGCGCCGTGGTGATCCCGCAATGGGGATGGCGGCCGATGTTCCTGATGGGCGCATTGCCCCTCCTGTTCGTGCCGCTGCTGTACCGGCTGCCGGAATCGCCGCGCTGGCTCGCGGCGCAGGGAAGGGGGGATGCCGCCCGGCGCGCCCTGCAGCGGCTCGGCGGCGACGTGCCGCAGGAGCTGCCGGAGGCCGAGGCGGCGCCGGCCGTTGCGGCGCCGGCCAGGCGGGTTCCGGTCACGGACCTGTTCGCGCCCGGCCTGCGCGGCCGCACCACCACCGCGGTGCTGCTGTGGTTCCTCACCTCCCTGGTGTCGTTCGGGCTGGTGACCTGGGTGCCGTCCATCTACGTCAGCAACTTCGGCATCCCGATCGCCGAGGCACTGCGCTATACGGCAATTGCGTCGGTCTGTATCTTCGGCATGCCGCTGCTGCTGCGATTCACGATCGACAAGATCGGGCGCCGCCCGCTGCCGCTTGCCGGGACGGCGATCGGCGGCATTTCCCTGCTCGTCCTCACCCGCATCGACCCGTCCGCCTATCAGTGGCTCGTGGTTTGCACGATCATCGGCCAGATCGGGGTCTCGTTCAGTTCGATGGTGCTGTGGCCCTGGACCGCGGAAATCTACGAGACCCGCGTGCGCGCGGTCGCGCTCGGCGCCGCCTCCAGCCTAGCCCGCGCCGCATCGATGCTGACGCCGCTGGTGGTCGGCGGCCTGCTTGCGCTCACCGGCTCGATCCTGCCCGTATTCATGGTGTTCGGCTTTGCCTCCATCTCGGCGGCCCTGCTCTGGTGGCTGGCCGCGCCCGAGACTGCCGGCCGGCAGCTCGACGGCTGAGCCCAGACTCGGCCGAAGCAGGGGCTCAGCCGAAATAGAAGCGCAGCGCGTTCTCGCTGATCGCCCGCCGCACGCCGGCGTCGGGCAGCCATTTGGCGAAGTGGCGGACGGTGTCGCCGTAGCGCACCTTGTCCTCCATGCCGACGAAGGGGGTGTCGCTGCCCCAGAACAGCCGGTCGGTTCCGGCTTCCATCACCAGCCTGCGGGCAAGCCGGGCCGGGGTTCCGACCGGATCGTCGTAGCGGTAGCCGGCCGACAGCTTCACCCAGCAGCGGCCGGTCTGGCAGGCGCGCAGCAGCGTCTCGAATCCGCTTCCGTCGGGGTCGAGCCGGGCGTCGGACCAACCGAAATGGTCCACCACCACCTTCACGCCGGTTTCGAGCGCGGCCGGGATGAGCTGGGGGATGCGCGCGCCGTTGATGTTGATCTCGACATGAAGGTCGAGATCGCGCAGCCGGTGCAGCAGGCCGCGCCACGGGTCTTCGGCGAGGTTCGGAAGCGCCTCGTACAGGAACCATTGCAGGCGCACGCCGACCACTCCGGCGTCACGCAGCCGCGCGAGTTCGCGCGCGTCGGTCTCCGGCTCCACGACCACCGTCGCGCGCAGGCGCGGATATGCGGCGAGCGCTTCCAGCACATAGTCGCTGTGGGTGCCGAACAGGCTGGCGGCGGAGATCACGCCATGGGCGATGCCGTGCCAGTCCAGCAGGTCGACATAGGTCTCGACCGGGAAGGCATAGTCCGGGTGGGTCCAGGCGGTGGAGGCGACGGGCGTCGTCTCTCCCCAGATATGCGCATGGGCGTCGACCGAAGGCGGCTCCAGGCCGGTCGTGTCGTTGCCGGCTTCAGGCGTCATGGCCGGTCCAGTGCCGCATCGTCTCTCCCCCGTCTTGTATCGTATATCGTGACGTTGTACCGAAGTAGGCGCGAATTTGCCCGCAGGTCAACGGTGGGCGCGCCTGCATTTTGCCGGGCTTCGGCACCGGCTCGGGAAAAGGGGAGGGGGCATGGCCTTCAGGGAGCCGTCGATCGGCCGCAATTATGAGGAACCCGCCCAGCGCGAGGGCGACGGCCATCGGAGCTGGATCACCCGGGGTGCCAATTTCGCCATCGTCTATTCGCAGGGGCGCGCCGGCGGCTACCTGCGCGGCGAGAATGTCGATGAGCATTTCGTCTATACGACGTCCGGCCGGCTGAAGGTCTCGACGCCGGGCGGGGACAGCCTCGTGGAGGGCGAGTCGCTGGTTATCGTGCAGCCGGGGCTGATTTCTCCCGGCGCCCGGGTGCGGTACGAAACGAATCCGAATATCCGATGCCGGCAGAGGTCGAGCCTGCCTGAACCGGCGAGCCCGGTCGCATCGCGCACACGCACATAATGGGGGAGGAATTCCAGTGGACAGCCGCCATCTCGTCGATCCGGAGCTTCGGCCGATGCTCGAGGTCGTGCCCTCCTTCGCCACCGGCGTCGAAGCCCTCGCGGCGAGTCGCGAGATGGTCGATGCGATGCCGGTCGAGGAGCTGCCGGCGGGGGTGGAGCGCAGCGAGGTCGCCATTCCGCGGGCGGACGGCGGTTCGGTGCGGGCCCTCGTCCATCGATCTTCGGGCGCGGCTCCGCGGCTCGCCCTGCTGCATCTCCATCCCGGCGGCTTCATCCTCGGCCGGCCGGAAATGCGCGACGCCCGCAATGCCGCCCTTGCACTGGAGCCGGGCGCCGTGGTCGTGTCGATCGACTATCGCAAGGCGCCTGAGCATCCCTATCCGGCCGCACTCGAGGATGCGCTCGCCGCCTGGCGCTGGATCAGGGCCGAAGTCGCATCCGGCCTGCCGGTCGCCCTGCTCGGCGAGAGCGCCGGGGGCGGGCTCGCGGCCAGCCTGACGCACCGGCTGGTCGATCTTGGCGAGCCGCTGCCCGCGCTGCAGGCGCTCATCTATCCGATGCTCGATCCGCGCTCGTCCGCGGACGGAGCCGCCGCGCCGCATCTCGGCGAATTCGTCTGGACCCGCGCCAACAACCGCTTCGCCTGGGAGGCCTATCTCGGGCCGCACGGCAAGGCGGAGGAGGCGGCTCCGGCTTTCCGCGCCTCGCTGGCCGGGCTGCCGCCCACCTTCCTCCTCGTCGGCGGGCTCGATCTCTTCCTCGAGGAGGATCTCGACTATGCCCGCCGGCTGATGCTCGCCGGCGTGCCGACGCAGCTGCACGTCCTTCCCGGTGCCTATCACGGCTTCGACATGGCCGGCCCCACTGCGGCCGAACGGACCATGTCGCACCTGCTGCTCCAGGCGCTCGAGGCCGTCGCGGCCCGCTGATCCGCCTGTTCAGGGGTCGCGCCGTTCGCCACGCCCATATTCGTGCGCCGCGGTGATCGCGAGCCCGATTCCCTCGCGCAGCTCGCGGACGCCGAACGGCTTCTCGATCACGACGGCGTGAGGCACGACATGCCTGAACTCCAGCGGCGCGCCGACGGTGAACAGGACGGGAATGGTGCGATCGCTGCAGATGGCGGCGATCGCTGCCAGGCCGGTTCCCTGCTCCAGCCGATTGTCCGCGACGATGAGGTCCGGGCAGCGGTCCCGGGCAGTGGCCACCGCCTCGTCCTGGCGCTCGACGATGGCGACTGAGGCGAAGCCGAGCTCGCGCAGCTCGCTGGCGACCAGCGATGCGATCAGCGGATGGTCCTCGATGATGAGGGCGTGCACGTCTTTCGATCCCCCCGGATGAATGGATGACGCGAACGCAACCGGACTCCTGCGCGGTCGTCCTCGCCCGATCCACAGGTCGTCGGGCATCCAAACGTCCGCATCCGCCGCCGGTGCCTGATCGAGGGAGTCCGCGCGGCGTTGCCCCGGTGCCCAGACTTGGACGAGGTCGGCCGCCGGATGCATCGGGTTTTCACCCCGGACTCATGGGGATGATTACGCAGTTCCGATCCGTTGCGGGATCCGGATCTCGGTCCATCCAGTAACGACAACAGGGGCTAAAGAATCAGCACAGTAATATTCCTGAAATGGAATCTACGGGAAAACTCTGGTACAGAGGTCGTGGCGAAATCACCGGCCAGATACCATAATCATAATAACGTCCTCGTGGAGATGGGCATGGTGGAGGGTGAATGCGCGCTCGGTCAAAGACGCGCCGGCCCAGTAGAGAAGGAAGTCCTCTCCGTCCTGATCGAGGACGGGGAAAGAATCCTGCCTTCGTGCCAGGCGAGTTACGTCGGGCTTTCCTGGGCCACCCGGGTTACCATCCAGATGTTCCTCGATGGCGTTCCGGAAGAAGCGGCCCTGCTCGCCTGGGATGGATCGGTCCTGGCCTTCAACGAAGGGTGGCGAACACTTGCCGGCCGCCGCGGCTACGAGCAGCTCCTCCTGGGCGGCGACTTCTTCGCCTTCGTGCGCGGCCGCGCGGCCCAGGGCAGGAAGGCGGCGCCGCCCATCCTCGATGGTCTGGCCGGCCTGCTCGCCCGCCGCACACATCGGTTCGGCTACGCCTATTGTGATGACGGACCGCGCCGGGATCGCCATTTCCGCATCGACATCACCCGGCTCGAACTCGGCGGGCACGAATATCTGTGCGCCACCCGGTCCGATATTACCGAACTGCTCGAGCTGCGGCGCCGCCAGCGGCGGCTCGGGATCCAGCTCCTGCGCGCCCATCAGGACGAGCGTCGCCGGATTGCCAGGGAATTGCATGGCTGGACCGCCGATATGCTGCGGCGCCTGCAGTCGGGCCTGGCCAGGCTCCGCCTGGCGCAGACCGAGGAAGCCGGCGCCATGCTCGCCGAGTGCGGCGAGACGCTTCAGCTGCTCCGGAACGAGCTTCAGGCCTTTTCCTTCATCTGTCATGCGCCCGAACTCGACGAGCGCAGCTTCGTTGAGGCGGTCGAGGAGCTTGCGCGCGCCTTTACCGCCCAGGCCGGCCTGCATCTCGACCTGCGGATCCAGCGCGTCCGCAACGTTCCTGAAGCGGCGGCCTCAACCCTGTACCGCTTCGTGCAGGAGGCGCTCACCAACATCTATCGCCACGCCAATGCAGGCGCGGTGCGCCTGGTTCTGAAGGAGGCTGCAGGCTCGCTGACGATGAGCGTCGAGGATGACGGCGTCGGGCTCGATTCCGGCGCACGAAGCGGTGTGGGTCTCGCCGGCATGGAGGAAAGGCTCGCTTTCGTGGCCGGTCGCCTGTCGATCGAGACTCGCCGTCGGGGCACGCGATTGACTGCAACCGTGCCCCTGGCGTCCGCCGGCGCCAGCGCTTCGCGGCCGATCCACGCGTCCGGCCCGCCGCCGTACGCGCAGGCGCATGGTCTGCGCCGTCCGCCCGTGCCGATGCCTGCGGGCGGCGGCGAGGGGATCTGGCCGTCGCGGGAAGGCCCTCGGGCCGGCTCGCGGATGGTCGACTGGCCCTTGCTCGGGCTCGAGGCCGGCACCGTCAGGCGCCTTCTGCAGGCGCTTCCCGGGCAGGTCGCACTGATGGGCGCGGACGGAATGGTGCTTGCCGCCAACCGCAGGTGGAAGCGCTCGGTCGAACGCAACCGGATTCCCCAGCTCCGCCTGTTCGGCAACTATTTCCATTTCCTCGGCGAACTGGTGGAGAATGGCGATACCTCCGCCCACCATCTGCTGCGCGGCCTGTCCGGAATCCTGTCCGGCAAGCAGAACCGGTTCGTCCACAATTACGTCGGGGAAGGCCGGTTCGAAGGGCATAATGTGCGCGTCGTGCTCTCCGGCTTCACGTCGCGCGGCCATCGCTTCATTCTCGCCAGCGTCCACGACATCACGGATCTCGCCAACCTGCGTCGCGAGCGGCGCCGGCTCGCCGGGCGGATCCTCCGGGCGCAGGAGCAGGAGCGGCGGCGGATTGCGCGCGAACTGCACGATTCCTCGGCCCAGCTTCTCCTCGGGCTCCAGCTCAGTCTCGCCAGGATGCGCGCGACCGGGGTTGCGCTCGGGTCGGAGGCGATCGTCGTCCGCTGCCTCGAGGATCTGGCCAGGGTGCAGCGGGAAATCCGCGCTTTCTCTTTCATCTGCCATCCCCCGCCGCTGGACGGCTCACGGCTGGAGGATGCCATCCAGGCGATGGTGCGCGGCTTCGCGCGCCGCAGCGGCCTCGGGATCGATGCCATGGTGTCGGATGTCGAGGGCGTTTCCGCTTCGGTGCAGTCGCTGATCTACCGTCTCGCGCAGGAAGCGCTGCTCGACATCCATCTCCACACCCGCGCCCGCAACGTGAAGCTCATCCTCATCGGTGCGGAACAATGCCTGCACCTGGTGGTGAACGACGATTCGCAGGATGGTCCGCCGCTGCCGTCGGACAGGTCGGTCGCCTCCGGCTTCGGCTTCGCGCGCATGAAGGACCGCGTCGCCGATCTCGGCGGCCAGGTGGCGCAGCATTATCTCAAGCATGGCCGCTCGCTGATAGCCTCGATTCCGGACCGCACCCTGAATTAGCGAGTCAGGGCTCTACGATCCGGTTTCGCACCGCGTAGCGGACGAGTTCGGCGGTGGTGCGCAGCTTCAGCTTCTGCATTGCGGCCGATCGATGGGTCTCGACCGTCTTGATGCTGATGTCGAGGATCTGCGCCACCTGCTTGTTGATCTTTCCCTCGGCGATCAGCTGGACGACTTCCCGCTCCCTGTGGGTCAGGCTGCCGAGCGTCGATTGCGGGCGCGTGCGCAGATATTGCTCGAGCAGGGTCTCCGAAATGCTACCCGAGAAATAGGGGCGATGGATCGACAGCGCCTCGACCGCCGCGAACAGATGCTTTTCGGGGTCGGACTTGAGCACGAATGCGCGGGCGCCGACCTGGAGGACGTCCATGATCATGTCCTCGCGGTCGTGCATCGTGTACATCAGCACTTCGATCTTGGCGTTCTCCCGCTTGAGGTGGAGCGTGAGGTCGCGTCCGTTCAGCTCGGGAAGCGAATAATCGATGATGGCGATGTCGGGATGGGTCTCGCGCGCGGCTTCGAGCGCCTGCCGCCCGGTCGCGGCTTCGGCGACGACCAGCAGGTTCGGCCGGGTCTCCAGCAGCTGGCGGACTCCGCGTCGAATGATGTCATGATCGTCTGCGATCAATATGCGCTTGACCGATGTCGACATGATCTCTTCCAGGTTGCATCTAAATCACTCCATCATGACTGAAATTCCATCGGGATAAACCCCGGGAATGTCTCGCCTCGTGAGGCTGCTGCCGGCCGGCTTGTTCGGATGACTGGTCTGGATGCGAAATCGTCGCGCAGAAAAAATGACGCGGCAGACCGGGTCTGAGGGATTCATCTGCCGCGTCAGTCGCAAGGTCGATTGGGGAGGATGCTCGACTTTGCAGTATCGTTCAGCGGATGCGGCTTCCCCTCCGTCGGCCGGGCCCGCGCTGGCCGGGCGGCTATCCGCCGCGTCGGCCCGACTATTGAAGCGTCCCCGGGAATCCGGAACCATCGGGGATAATCCCGAGAAAGCGAAAGTCTTGTCCCTGCCCGGTCCAGATGGCATCGCCCGGGGGAGCAACAAGGTGGTCGACCGGCGGAGTTGCCGTCGAAAACAGGCGAGTCGGCAATCGGACCCCTCTTCTTGCGGGTTAATCCCGACACGATCGCATGCAGACTCGCGCTATTATCCGGCCTGAAGGTCGACGATAGCGTCGTCGGACCGACAATCGGTTGCGTGCGGGCCTGCGGTGCTGGCGGGTCGGGCAGCTCGAAACCCATCGGTCTCCGCTGCAGACCCGGCGTCCTGCCGGCACATGGCGCGTGCTTCAACGCGCCCGGTCGAGGGAGGCTGCCTTGATGAGAATGGTTTCGGGCCTTGGCCTTGCCATCGCGGCCGGGGGATTGGTCCTGGTCGCTGCGGATGCTGCCGGTCCCCCGGCAGCATCGGCGGACCTGTTGTCCGCGACCTGCGGTGACTATCTGGCGGCGGCCGACCTTGCCGATCCGGGCAAGGGTGCCAGTCGCGAGCGGCTGCGTCAGGCCGAAGCGGCCCAGGATGCGCTTGTCGACGCCATGCTGTGGGTTCACGGCTATATGAGCGGGCGCTCCGCCCCGGCCGCCCCGCAGCCTCTGACGCGCGACTGGATGATCGAGACGATCCGCAAGCTTGCGGAGAGTTGCCGCAAGAACAGTCCGGACGGAACCTTGCGGCTCGCAGATGCGGCAATGCGGCTATGAGGATAATGCTCCTCTCCCTGGTCCTGCTGGCCTGCCTCGCGGATGCGGCCGCGGCGGATGCGCGTCGCCGGCCCTCACGTCCGCATCATCATCACGAGGGATGGCACGATCGCTGGGAGAACCGGCGCGACGCGCGGCGCGCCGGCGTCCTGACCGGCATCATCGTCTCCGGCGTCGCCGGTGCCGCCGCGCGTTCGGAGGCGGAGCAGCGCTACCGGGAATGCCTCTACGCCACCGGCTACGACTATGAGTGCGACCGGCGCCGATACTACGACGACATGCGCGCAAGGCGGGTTGCCCGCAGGAGCGGTGCCGCCGCCGGAGCCGTAGCGTGGGGCATCGTTCGCGACTGACCGGTCGCAAGGGGATTCGGAATGTGCGTGGGAGATGCGTGGATGGCGCGTTGTGCGGCTTCGGGCGTTCGGGTCTGGGCAGTGCCCGCCTGCGCACTCGCGCTTGCACTCTCGCCGGCCATTCTGATCGCATCGAGCGCGCACGCGCAGGAGGCGCCGCCTTCGGCAACGTCGATCCGGGCGGCGTGGACCCAGTTCGTCGGGGCCGCCGTCGAGGGGGGCGACGACGATGCGCGCTACGGCGGCAAGGTCGATGTCTACGGCACCGTCGACGGGCGCGACCTCGGCCTTTGGGAGGGGCTCTCGATCAACGTTCATCCCGAGTTCGTCTACGGAAGGAATGTCAACGCCAGCGTCCCGGTGCTCTTTCCGCCGAACGTGGCGATGACCTTTCCGAGCAGCAACGAGGAGGATTTCGACCTATCGCTCTATTTCGTGCAGAAGTTCGGCAAGGCGTCGCTGACCCTCGGCAAGATCAACATGCTCGACATCGCGGCCGGGACTCCGCTGGTCGGCGGCGGCGGGCTCGACGGGTTCCAGCATACCGCCCTGGCTGCCCCGCCGAGCGGGATCACGCCTGCGACCATCTTCGGCGGTCTCTTGTCGGTGCCGGTCGGAGGGCCGACGCTGACGGTCGGACTCTGGGATCCTGCCAATCGGGTGAATCAGACGGGCTTCGAGGATCCTTTCGAGACCGGCGTCGCCGGCATGGTGAGCCTGGCCGTTGCTGTGCCTCTTGATGGCAAGCCGGGCTTCCACAGCTTCACGGTGCAAGCCACCAGCAAGCGCGGGCTCAATCTCGCCGATCTCGAGGATGTTTTCCTGCCGCCGGAGAGCGAGGTCGTCCTCGGCCAGAGGTCCGGGGGCTTCAAGCTCACCTATGCCCTCCAGCAATATCTCTGGGTCGACCCTTCAGACTCCCGGCGCGGCTGGGGCGTGTTCGGCACCGCCGCCGTCTGGCAGGACAATCCCCTGCCGTTCCGGTGGAGTGCCACCTTCGGGCTGACCGGTTCTCCGCCGATCGCCGCCCGGCCGAATGATCGCTTCGGCATAGGCTACCATCGCATGACTCTGAGCCCGGCGCTCCGCCGCGGGCTGGCGCCGATTCTGGCGGTCAGGAGCGAGCAGGGCGTCGAGGGCTTCTACACCTTCGCGATCGGGCGGCACCTTCGGCTGACCGCCAATGCGCAATGGGTGCGGTCTTTCATCAGGGACGTCGACGACGCCCTGTTTCTCGGCCTGCGGGCCCAGTTGGTGTTCCGGACGCGATAGACGGGAGGAATGCAATGCACATCGCACGACGCATGGCGGCGGAAGGGATCGGAGCCTTCTGGCTCGTGTTCGGGGGCTGCGGCAGCGCCGTGCTGGCTGCGGCCTTTCCGGAGGTCGGGATCGGTCTCCTCGGCGTCTCGCTCGCCTTCGGTCTCACTGTGCTGACCATGGCATATTCGATCGGCCATATCTCCGGCTGCCACCTCAATCCGGCGGTCACTCTGGGGCTCTGGGCCGGCGGACGCTTTCCGACCCGCGACATCTTCCCCTACTGGCTCGCACAGGTCGCAGGAGCGATCGCCGCCGCCGCCGTCCTGCTGTTCATCGCCACGGGCCGGCCCGATTTCGATCTGGCCGCGTCGGGCCTCGCGCAGAACGGCTTCGGCCCCGGTTCGCCGGGCGACTATTCGGTGGCGGCCGGATTGGTCATCGAACTCGTCCTTACCGCCGGTTTCCTGGTCGTAATCCTGGGAGCGACCGATGATCGGGCGCCGGAAGGCTTCGCTCCGATAGCTATCGGCCTGGCCCTCACCCTCATCCATCTGATCAGCATCCCGGTCACCAACACTTCGGTCAATCCCGCGCGCAGCACTGGGCCGGCCCTGATGGTGGGTGGGCTGGCACTTCAACAGCTCTGGCTGTTCTGGGTGGCCCCGTTGATCGGCGGGATTGCGGGAGGCATCGCCTATCGCAGCCTGTTCGTGGAGGCGCCGGGCCGGCCCGACATCAGTGGCGCCCCCGTCCCGACCGCATCGGACGGCGGATTGAGGAAGACGCGATGAGAGTCGGGCCGGCAGGGGCGCTGGCGGTCGGCATGTTCACCCTCGCCGGGCCGGCCGCCGCCTTCGTGCTCCCGCAGCCGGCACCCGGTCCGGTTCCGGGCGTCTTCAGGGCGGGTGAGGCCTTCACCTTCCTGTTCCTGTCGATCGGGCCGGCACATGCTATTCCCACATTTGCCGCGCTGACGGCTGGTCGGGAGGCCCGATTCAAACGCACCCTCGCATTCGCAGGCACTGCAGCGGCGGCGCTCGCCATCGCGCTCGCGGCGACGATCGGCGTCAACTTCCTCGACAAATGGCATGTCTCGCTGCCGGCGCTCGCGTTCACCGCCGGTCTTCTCCTGCTGCTGGTGGCCCTCAGGCAATTGCTCGGCGGCGCACATGAGGCGCATCCCTCGCCGACGCATGACGGTCCGCCGCCGCGGATCGTCGACCTGGCCTTCAGCCCGATAGCGGTGCCGACGATCATACCGCCGTTCGGCATGGCGATCGTCGTCCTGCTGTTCGCTCTGGCCGCGCAGCGCGGCGCGACGATGACCCTCGCCATGCTCGTCCTCGTCATCCTCGCGCTCGACCTGCTGGCGATGGTCTCTGCCGATCGCATCCTGAAGCTCTCGGCGCTTCGCTACGGACTCATCCTCGTCGGCATGATCCTCGGCGTGCTGCAGGTCGCGCTCGCCGTCCAGGTCATCGCCGATGCGACGAGAAATCTCGGCATCATTTGATGGAGGCACAGATGAGTGACACGACCCGCACCAGTGACCCGCAGCCGGCCGCTGCGCCGACTTCATCCGCCGTAGCTTCGCGCGAGCGGGCTGAGCCGCTGGTCAAGACGACCTTGTCGGACGCTGCCGACGAACGCGCCCATGAACTCGAGCAGCAGATGACCGACGACGAGCGCTTTTCGCTCGTCATCAGCTTGATGGGCTATATCCCCGGAAGCGCGGTCGGGCCGCGCGACCCCCGGCTCCCGGAGATTCTCCCGAACATGAGCGCGGGTTACACGCCCGGCATAGCGCGCCTTGGCATTCCGCCGATCCAGAGCAGCGACGCGAGCATGGGGGTGACCAATCCCGGCTACCGCCCGGACGATCCCGGCGCGACGGCCTTTCCTTCGCTGATCGCGCTCGGCTCGAGCTTCAGCGCCGAGCTGGTGCGCGAGGGTGGCGCGGCGATCGCGAAGGAAGCGCGCAGCCGGGGGCTGAACGTCCAGCTCGCCGGAGGCTGCAACCTGGTGCGCGATCCGCGCAACGGGCGCAACTTCGAGTATTTCTCGGAGGATCCCTGGCTGAGCGCGGTGCTCGCTGCGGCGCAGGTCGAGGGCATCCAGAGCGAAGGGGTGGTGTCGACCCTCAAGCACTTCACGCTCAACTGCAACGAGACCAACCGCCACTGGCTTGACGCGGTGATCGACCCCGACGCGCACCGCGAGTCCGACTTACTGACCTTTCAGGTCGCGATCGAGCGCGCGCAGCCGGGCTCCATCATGACCGGCTACAACAAGATCAATGGCGCCGCTGCAGGCGGCAACGATGTGCTGCTCAACGGCGTGCTCAAGGGCGCATGGGGCTACAAGGGTTATGTGATGTCCGATTGGGGCGCCACGCCCGAATGGGGATTCGCGCTCAAGGGGCTCGACCAGGAATCGGGCATCCAGGCGGATCGACTGCTGTGGGGCAGGGAACCCTTCACTGACGATTTGAGGGAAGCCTATGCCAGAGGCGAGCTGCCTAAGGAGCGGCTCTCCGACATGGTGCGCCGGATCCTGCGCTCGATCATTGCCGTTGGCGCGGACCGCTGGGGCTCGGCTCCGGCGGTCGACATGGCCGCGCATGAGCGGATCGCGCTCGAAGGCGCACGGCAGGGAATTGTCCTCCTCGACAATGACGGCGTGCTCCCGATACCCAGCGACAAGCCGATGAAGATCGCCGTGATCGGCGGCTATGCCCAGCTGGGCGTGGTCAGCGGAACCGGCTCCGGCGCGGTGGCTCCGATCGGCGGCTTTGCCGCGACCGTCAGGATCGGCGGTGCCGGAGTCATGGGCAAGCACCGCAACCTGTTCCTGTTCCCGTCGTCGCCGATGGAGGCGCTCAAGGCAGCGTTCCCACAGGCTGAGATCGAGTTCGACCCGGGCTACACCCCGGCGGAGGCGACATTGACCGCGAAGCGCTGCGACCTGGCGATCGTATTCGGAATCCGGGTCGAGGGAGAGGGGTTCGACATGCCCGACCTGTCGCTGCCGTGGGGGCAGGACGCGGTGATCGATGCTGTCGCCGCCGCCAACCCGAACACCGTGGTGGTGCTGCAGACCGGCAACCCGGTGACGATGCCGTGGCGCGGGAAGGTGCGGGCGATCATGCAGGCGTGGTATCCCGGGCAGAGCGGGGCGCAAGCCATCGCGGACGTGCTCGCCGGCAGGGTCAACCCGTCGGGCAGGACACCCGTCACCTGGCCTGCGAGCCTCGCCGACACGCCAAGGCCGGAGCTCGCCTGTATCGGGGCGCCATGGGCCACACCGGTAACCATCGGGTATCAGGAAGGCGCCGAGGTCGGCTATCGCTGGCACGCGAAGCAGGATCGGCCGCCGCTATACGCCTTCGGCCACGGGCTCAGCTTCACCGACTTCGCCTATGGCGATTTCGAGGCGGAAGGCGGCGAGACGGTGACGGCCAGCTTCACCGTTACCAATATCGGCGACCGCGCGGGCACCGACGTTCCGCAGGTATATCTCACTTCGGCGCCGGGCGAGCGGCGCATGAGGCTGCTCGGCTTCGAGCGTATCGAGCTCGCGCCAGGAGAATCCCGACGGGTCTCGATCACCGCCGACCCGCGCCTGCTTGCCCGGTTCGATGGCCAAAAGCAGCAGTGGCGCATCGATGAAGGCGATCACGCGATTGTCCTCTCGCGGGCCGCCGACGCACCGGTCACCGGATCCAGCGTTCGACTGGACGGGCGCTTCTTCGGAGCATGAACTCGCCGCCGATGCTCGACCCCGGCCTGCGCCGCCGGGCGGTCCGGCTTGCGCTGCGCCTTGGCGTGCTCCTGCTCACGCGCGGTGCCCAGGCGCAGGAAATCGAGACGGTGCTGCGCAGGCTGATGCAGGCACTGGGCCTTCGCGGAGGCGATGCCATCGTCACATCCTCCTCCGTCACCGTTTCCTATGTCTCGCCCGACGATGCGGAAACCACAACGGCGATCCGTGCGGTTCGCGACTGGCACTATGATATCGCCCAGCTCACTGAGGCCAGTGCGCTTGCGCGGGCAATCGGCGATCGGCGGATCGACATAGCCGCGGCCGAAGCCGAGCTTGATCGGATCGGCGTCATGACCTCGCCTTATCCAGCCTGGCTTCGTTTTGCCGCGCCGGCCCTGCTCTCCGCGGCGGTCGCCCTCCTGTTCGGGGGCAGCATCGTCGACATGCTGGCTACCTTTGGTGTCGGGCTGGCTGTCCAGCCGGCGATGGCGCGAATAGATCGAAGCACGCTGCCGCTTTTCTTCCAGACCGTGTTCGGAGTGTCGGCCACCGCTGCGCTCGTGATCGTCCTGGCAGCGCTTCGTCTGCCGATCGATCCGAGCCTGGTCCTGACCGGTGGCTTGCTCCGCTTCCTGCCGGGCGCACAGCTTGTCAACGGAATGCGGGATCTCGTCGCGCGGGCGATCATGCCGGGCGCCGCCAATCTGGCCGAGGTCGTTCTTCTCGGCGTCGCCATCGCCATGTCGGCCTCGCTCGTTCTCGGTCTGGGCCAGCGGCTCGCAGGAGCCGATCTCGGCCTGTCCACCGAGGGGGGCGCGGACTGGCCGCCTCCGGTTACTGTGGTCGCGGGCATGGCCGCCGTGATTGCTTACGCGCTGCAACTCGGCCTTCCGCGAGTGCGTCTGTCTTCCGTGGCCGTACTCGGTGCCGCGGTCACCGCGATCGGACATGGCTTGGTGCCCTTGGTGGCCCGGCTGGACGGGAACGGTCGCACGCTCATGGCCGCGTTTCTGGTCGGGGCGGTCGGAAGGTTCCTTGCCGAACGGAAGCGGGAGCCGGCGGCGATCTGGCTGACGCCCGCAATCCTTCCCCTGTTGCCGGCGCCGGCAACGCTTGTTCCCCTTCTCGCGGAAAGCGCTGCAGCGCAGGAAAGCCTGCGTGGCCAGGCGCTGACGACTGCGTTTCTCATCGGGGTCGGCGTCGCCTCGGGTGACATTCTGGTCTCGGCCTGGCGCAGACACCATGGCCCGGGCGCGACATCCTTCGACCCGGCCTGAGCCGAGGCCGGCCCCTTCTCGTCAATTGCGCTCCTCGCCACGTTCGTGGATCGTGGTGCGCCTCAAGTTCCGCTTGTGGCCCCAGCGGCCCGCTCCTTGGCGGAGAGCGGGCCTGAGTTGACCGGCCGTCAGCCGCGGATGCCGCGTTCGTGGGTCTGGATGCAGCGGTCGGTCACCGTCGCCGAGCAGGGCGGCGGAGTGGCTTCCGCGATCGGTTCGCCGGTCGCCGGGTCGAGCAGCGGGCCCCCGGTCGCGTCGCCGGGCAGGCCGTTGAACCCCGGGGGCACGACGGCTGCGGAGGAGATTACCTCCACTCCCTTCGCATCGCGCGCGGGATTGGCGTTGCTGGCTTCGACCTTCTTTCCGGCGACCGGGGCAGCGGTTGTCGATGGCGCGCTCGTGTCGGTGCCGGTCTGCGCGAGAGCCGCGCCGCCCATGAGCAGGGCAATGGCACATGCGGTCTTCTTCATCGCGTTTCTCCTCATTGAACAAGCGTGCGCAGGCGGAGTCTTGCGGGCCGTTGGCGGGCGCTCAGTCCGAACACCCCGGCTCCTCGGTTCCGTGTCCGGCCGCGGTCCGGGCCGCGCGGCGACTCCGCCTGCCGCTGCGGAAGAACGCGTCAGCGCCGCCCGATATCCGCGCGTCGAACCCGGACGGCCGAAAGCGGACTTGAAATGAGACCATAATCTCATTACGGGAATCGGGTCTTGTTTTGGAGGATGGACATGGCTGTGACCCGGGAAGACATGGACCGGAAGCTGGACGAACATTTCGGCTTCGAGGCGCGTGACGACGTCGAAGGCGTGCTCGCCACGCTCAGCGAGGATTGCGAGCATGACATCGTTGGTTGGCCCACCGGGCCGACGCGAGGGCGCCAGGCACCGCGGGACTTCTACATGACTCTGTTCGGCGATCTCAGCGACGGCAGCGTGCGCACCGTCCGCCGTCTCTACGGGGCCGATTTTCTCGTCGACGAATCCGTCTGGAGCGGGCGGGCGCCGGGGCGTCCGTTCGGGATCGAGGGCAAGGGGCGGCCGCTCGAGTTCCGGCTGCTCCACGTGATGGAATTTGCCGAAAACGGCGACATCCGGCGCGAGAACGTCTGGATCGACCTCGCCGCCATCCAGCGGCAGCTCGCCTGAGATGGGGGAGGGGCGGTCCAACCAGCGGCGCCGCACGCGCCACGATCTGCTCAAGGCCGCGGCCCGCCTGATGCAGGAGGGGCGGTCCCCGACGCTCGAGGATGTCGCGGCCGAGGCCCTGGTCTCGCGCGCGACCGCCTATCGCTATTTTTCGGGGATCGAGCCCTTGCTGCTGGAAGCGGCGCTCGATCTCGCCTTTCCCGATCCGGCGCAACTGTTCGGCTCCGGCACCCCGTCCGATCCGGTCGAGAGGATGCAGCAGGCCGAGGCGGCGGTCGCCGCGATGGTGCGCTCGAACGAGCCCGCTTTGCGCATGATGCTGATCCACAGCCTGCAGCGGGTAATCCGGGGCGGTGAGGAAGGCACGCCGGATCGGCAGAACCGCCGTACTCCCTTGATCGAGGCCGCGCTGGCGCCGGCGCTCGACCGCATCCGCCCCAATGTCCGGTCCCACCTTGTCGCTGCCCTTGCCCTGATCGTGGGCACTGAGGCGATGCTGGTGTTCAAGGACGTGCTGCAGATGGATGATGAGCAAGCCGCCGGGGTCAAGCGCTGGGCGATCCGGGCCCTTGTGGAAGCGGCTGTCGATGCGGAGATGCCGCCGCCTGCGCCCGCAGCGCAAGGATGATGGCGCACGGTCCTGCGCGGACCGTCAATCGAGCGAGGTGACCTTCCCGTCCGTCACTGCCTGCGCTTCATAGTCGCAGGCGAGATCGGTCAGCCGCTTGGCGAGGCCCTGGTTGCGCGTGGTGAGCGCCAGCCGCCGGCACAGGTCCGCGCGCTTGCGCAGGCTGCCAGGGTCGGGAGGGGCGAAAAGCGGTTCCATGCCAGATAGATGACATATCCTTCGCGCCCGCGAATTACGGAACTGTACGGATGGGGCGTCGGCATGGATCGTCGCCCGGGGGTTGGCCGGGTCGCCGGAGTTCAGAGCGACAGTGCCGAGCGTTCGACGTCCAGTGCGGCCTCGACCATCCGCTCCCAAACCTGGGCGTCGCCCGCCGCTGCCATGACCTTGTCGGGCTCGCGCATGGTGTGCAGGACCGCGAGGGCGTCGTCGGTATATTCGTGCCATATCTCGTCCACGTTGGGTCCCGCGGACGGGTCGTCCCCTTCGGCATTGCTGCTGAGCGCTCGGCCGGCCAGCACGCGTGCGATCCTCTCGACGAGGGTCAGGTTGGAAATCGGCATCGGGATCACCTCCATGTGCGGCATCAAAGCCGGGAGGCGGCGTTCGTTCCTGCCGGCGCGCTCCCCTGCGTCCGCCCTGCGCTTCGTCGACGGGGCCGCGCGTTTCGTCGCCCGGTCGCGCCATGGGCAATCTGCGTCTCGGGATTGAACCGCACGCGTCTCGGCGCGTTCAAATGGCAGAACAGCGTATTCAACGAGAAGCCGTCGTGAAACAGATTCTGCTGCGCGCCTCCTGTGCCGCACTGATGCTTGCGCTCGTCCCCGTGGCCCCGGTTGCGGCGGTCGCTGCCGTCCCTGCTCCGGCCGTCCCTGCTCCGGCTGCCGGCCCGGCTCCGGGTTCGGCTGCCGACGGCATATTGGCCCAGATTCCCGACACCGGCCGCTACGTCATCGTCGATGCCGCATCCGCGCGCCTGTTCATGATCGAGGACGGCTCGGTCCGTGATTCCATGAAGGTGGTGGTCGGCAAGCGCGGCTCGGCCACGCCGGTCGTGAAGGGCACCCTCTATTACGCGACCCTCAATCCCTATTGGTACGTGCCGCCGGACCTGGCGCGACGGACGATCGCCCCCAATGTGCTGCGTCAGGGCGTCCGCTATCTGCGCGCGCGCGGCTATGAGGTGGTGTCCGGCTTCGTCGAAGGGGCGCAGCTGCTCGATCCCTCCGAGGTCGACTGGAAGGCGGTGGCTGCCGGACGGCAGAAGGCCTGGGTGCGCCAGCGTCCGGGGCCGGGCAATTCGATGGGCCGGATGAAGTTCAGCTTCGCGCACGACAGCGGCATCTTCCTTCACGATACGCCGCAGAAGAAGCTGTTCGAATCGGAACAGCGCGCCTTCAGCAACGGCTGTATCCGGCTCGAGGATGCTCCTCGTTTCGCCCGCTGGCTGCTCGGACATGAGCCGTCCGCCGCCGGGGATGCGCCGGAGCAGCATGTTCTGCTGCCGCAGGCGGTGCCGGTGGTCGTCAGCTATCTCGACGACGGGGCGCGGACCCGCCTTGCCGGAATGGCTTCGATGGAGAGGGGCGGCCGCTGAGTTCGCCGGGCGGACCTGATTCAGCGCCGGCGGCAGGCACCGAAGGGACGGCATCGCGTTGTTCCTGTATCAGCCGGGTGAAGTCATGCCGTTCACGGAGTCACGAAACAGCAGCAGCGAAGGGGTCGGCCACCCGCCATCACCCACCGAGATCGATTATTATCTCGGCGCGACCCGCGGGCGCAGCGGCGACGGCTGGAAGGGCCTCGCGCTGCTCGCCGTCTTCCTGTCCGCCCTGGCGCTCTGCGTCGCCGTGGTCGCGGTCGTGCTGGCCGCCACCGGAGCGTGACGGTGCGAGCAAGACAGCCCCACCCCACCTCCCCTGAGGGGGAGGGGCTTGATATCGGCGGATCAGTCCGGCTCCTCCCTGCAAGGGGAGGAGTTGGGTGGAGAACGAAGTCCGGGTCACGCTCTGCCCATGACCATCCCTTTTACCCGCCGGAACCCGCGCTCTGGCCCGGCGTGATCCCTGTCACTTCACCGGCGAAGCGCGCCTTGAGCGCACGTGCGCGATCGTGGCCTGAACGGACCGACTGATAGGCCTCCTCCAGCACGGCGCGGCTGTCCTCCGACAAGGCCGGGTCCGCCAGCGCGAGCTCATATTTGGCCTTGATATAATCCTCCCCGCGCTCGACCTCTTCGATCACCGCCTTGTCGCCACCGGCAATCGCCTGGCGCAGATCCTCGAACCGGCGGTGCAGGCCCGCTTTCAGCGATCCCGCTTCGGCCGGCTCGCCGCCCAACCGGCGGACCTGGACCTGCAGCGCTGCCGCCGAATCCCGCCGCTGGCCGGAATAGTCCCTGAAAAGCTGCTCGAATTCGGTTCCCTCCACATTCGCCGCCGAACGCTCGAACCCGTCCGCGCTGTCGATGGTCGTGCGGATCAGCGAATTGAGCACGGCAACCTCATGATCCGGCCCGCTACCGGTCCACAGCGCGGGGCGGGAACGGCGGCCGGCAAGCAGGAAGGGAATGGACCCGCCGATCAGTGCGCCGGCTATGGCCGCCCCGACGACCGTGGCGGCGCCGGGTCCGCGATGGTCCGCCGGCGGCTCCGCCGACGGCACCAGCGCGTGGCCGCGGTCTGCGTCCCGGCGGTCGGCGCGACGCGGCTCGACGCTGGGGGCGGTGGGAAACTGGGTGGACATGGCGGGCTCTCCTGGGATGGTCTGAATTCCTTTCCAAACCAACGCCTTGCGGCGGCGTTCCGGAGCCGATCGAAAGAAGGGCCCAGCCGGTAGTCGCGTCCGGTGGTTCAGCCCGCCTGGCTGATCTCTCCCATCACCCGCCGAACCCCGGCGGCGAGTGCGTTCGGCTTCACCGGTTTCTGGATCACCTCCACGTCGGGCGCCCGGTCCTTCAGCTCGTCGGCATAGGCGGTGATGAACAATACGGGTATCTCCCGCTCGCGGCAGATGCGTTCGACCGCGCGCAGCCCGTCGCCCGGCAGCAGCCGGATGTCGGCGGTGATCAGGTCGATGTCCAGCCCGCCCGCGCCCAGCACCGCCGCATCCTCGGAACGGGCGAAACTGAAGGAGGTGAAGCCGATCTCCTCCAGCATGTCCTGAAGGGACCGGCCGATCAGATATTCGTCTTCGATGATGAAGGCATGCATCGAAAGGTTCCGCAATGTGGGTAGTTCCATTGTGTGCGCCCCTGGCGAATCCGATGCAATGGCGCCCGTCCCGCCTTGGGCATCACTCGTCGCGGATGGCTGCCAAGGCTCCGCGCATCGCGCGGAGGCCGTGTCGGCTTTCCGGTTGTTGCAGTCCCGCCGCTTCCGTCGCACAAGGCGGCGAAGCACGGGAAAGAGGCACGCATCATGCCCAGCTTGCAGGTCCGATCATGGCTCTGACGCCCGAACCGCGACCTTCCGCCAGCCCCAGTATCGCCCGAGCGATCCTTGCCGTCGGCGCGGCCATGGCCCTCCTCTATTTCCTGCGCTCGATCCTGATGCCGCTGGTGGTCGCCTTCGTCCTCACCATCCTCGTCGATGCGCTGGTCCGCGCGATCGTCCGCCACTGGCCCAGGGCGCCGCGCTGGGCGGTCGTGGTGCTCACCGGTGTGATCATCGGCGGCGCCGCCTCGGGGGCCATCTACGTCATCGCTCACGGCGCCGTGGAGATCTTCGCCCAGTCGCCGCGGCTCGTCGTCCGGCTCGAGGAACTGGTGGTGGAGATCAGCGGCTGGTTCGGCCTCTCGACGCCCCTTCACCTCAGCAGCCTGATCGGGCGGATCAGCATTCCGCAGCTCGCCGGCGACATCCTCCAGGGCGCGCAGGGCGTCGTCTCGCAGCTGTTCCTGATGATCGTCTATTTCGGCTTCCTGCTCGCCTCGCGCGCCCGGATCGCTCCGAAGCTGCGCAATCTCGTCGCCTCGTCGCGCCAGGCCGATGCGGTCAAGGCGGGGCTGGAGCGGATCGCGGGCGACATCGAGACCTATGTCTGGGTGCAGACGCTGACCGGCCTGATGCTTGCTCTGGCATCGGCGATCGTGATGCTCGCCGTCGGCCTGGACAATGTCCTGTTCTGGACGATCGTCCTCTTCCTTCTCTCCTATATCCCGATCATCGGCGTCACCATCGGCTCGCTCGCCCCGGCGATGTTCGCCCTGCTGCAATTCCCCACCCTGTGGCAGGCCGCGGTCGTGTTCGGCGGCATCCAGGTCGCTGCGGTGGTCGTGGGCAACCTCATCTATCCGCAGATGCAGGCGGAGAGCCAGAATATCGACCCCGTCGCGACCATCCTCGCTTTGTCCTTCTGGAGCTTCCTCTGGGGTATCTCCGGCGCGTTCCTCGCCGTGCCGCTGACGCTGATGCTGATGATGGTGTGCGCCCAGTTCGAAAGCAGCCGCTGGGTCGCCGTCATCCTCTCCAACGACGGCAATCCCGCCTTCCCGCACGCGCTCCCGGGCCGCGAGGCGCGCGAGGCGGAAGAGGAAGCCGCCGCCAAGCCGCCCGCGACCTGAGGAAGGGGGAGGCTCGTTCCCGTCCCGGCCCTTGCCGGCGCGGGCGTGCCGCCTGCGCCACGGGGGGCAGGCTTCAGCCGCGCGGGAATGCGATAGGATCGAATGACCGGTAGAAGGAGGCGGCACAGGCGCGCCGGCGACGGCCGCTCAATCCCCGCGTGCGGGACAAGTGGCCGCCGTCGGCGTGAAGGTCACGGTCAGGCCGCGGCCTTGCCGGTGATCCGGTCAGTTTCCGCCTTGGTCGACTCCGGACCGGTGTTGCGGCTGGCGAGCCCGCCGCCCATCGGATTCTTCACGAACGGCTCGGGGTCGCCCTCGCGGAGCTTCAGGCCGAACAGCGGGCTCATGCCCGGGTGCCGGCCGAGCCCGCCGTAGAGGTCGAAGCCGCGATCGATCCAGTCGCGCAGCGGGTCGTCCTCGGTCAGCGGCGGCGTGTCCGCCACCGAGGCGCAGAACAGGAATACGGCGAGCGCGCGATAGTCGGCATAATTGGGCGATTGCCCGCCCAGCCACGGCGTCTCGCGCAGCGCGGTGCGCAGGATCTCGAGCTTCGGCGGCACCTGCGGCAGCCGGTCCTCGCGGCCGACGATGATGTCCTCGATCTTGCGGCCGAACATCCGCTCGCGCGAATCCGTCACATATTCATGGTCCTGCGGCAGAGACCGGTCGCGATAGCTCTTGATGTAGCAGGTCATCCAGGGCCCGATCGCCGTCTGCCACAGCCAGTTCTCCATCATCATGGTGAGCGTCTTGACGCTCTCGTGCGGGATCAGGGCCGGCCGGTCCGGATATTTCCGGTCGAGATATTCGGCGATCAGCCAGCTGTCGAGCACCCACTCGCCGTCGTCGACGATCGCCGGCAGCCGCTCCGAGCGTCCGCCGGTCCGCTCCATGATACCGGTGAACCCGCCCGGGACGATCTCCATGTCCAGGCCCTTGTGCGCGATCGCATATTTGGTCGCCCACACGAACGGGCTGATCGTGCAGCCCGACGCCAGCTGCAGATCGTAGAAAGTGATCTTCTTGTCCGCCATTCATCCTCTCCGAAAACGCGCGCGGGACCTGGCCCGCCACTCGGCGCCCGGCATAGGATGCAGGGGAAGAGGCTACCAGCTAAGTAATTCTAACAGGGTGCCGGCGATGGGAGGGGGACCATCCGTAGCCTTGGCGCAGGATGGTGGAGGGGGCTCCTTCCTTGATGCGCCCACCACCCTTACCGATAGGCAATCAACCGCCCCAGCGCCGCCACCCACAGCCAAAGCCCGACCGATGCCAGCGCCATCGCCCGCAGCCCCGGCGCCGGCTCGCCCGACCCGCGCCACAGCCACCGGAATGCCGCCGCATTGGCCAGCGCCACGGCGATCAGCGCCAGCTTCCATCCGAAGGTGGAGGATCGCACCAGCGCCGTCGCATCCGCGGCGAACAGCAGTGGCCCGCTCGCCGCCATCAGCACAAGCCCTGCCACCGCCACCGGAGTCAGCGCACGCGACAAAGGAACGATCGGCAGCGCCGGAAACGCTCCTGCGAGCCGCAGGTCGAGAATGCCGATCCCGCCGACCAGCATGACGAGGCCGAGCAGGTGAACCAGGTTCGCCGCCGGATAGGCCCAGGCCGATTCCCGAACGAAGCTGCCGATCGCCGAAGCCTCGATCGCTGCGGCCGCCGCCTCCATCGGCTCAGCGCAGCTCGACCGTCTTGTCGCCTACCTTCACGCGTTCGATCCGCATCTCGGCAGAGCCGTCGGACCGTGGATAGCCGACCAGCGTCACCGGCTTGCCCGAAGTCAGCATCTCGCGCGTCAGCCCGCGCGCCTCCATCCGAGAGACCGGGGCGAGCACGACGTCCCAGTCCTTCTTCTGCCAGGTCACCTTGGCCGATCCGTGCGGATTGCCCCAGCTGACCGCCTTCAGCGGCGCGGTGATGGTGAGCACCTTGCTTGCATCATAGCTGCTCCACCCATGATGCGCGGCCGCTCCGGTCGGCACGATCAGTGCCGCCGCAACGGCGAGGAGCGGGAACTTGGATCGGAAGGTCATGCCAATCTCCAGTCATCGGCCCCGACGCTCCGGCCCAGCCTATACCCCGAACGTAGCCCACCGACAAACCGGACGGCGTTCACGCGCTTCCGGCTCCGGAACGTCGCATCGGAACGGCCCGCCAGGCCCGATCTCACCGATGCAGCCGAACAACTCAGGCTGGTGACGGCGGCCACGTTCGAGAAGCGCCGATTGCTGTCGTCCAGCGAAACCCGGGTCCTGTACGCGCTCGAGGATGCCATGAAGCGTAGCGGAAGGAACCGGCCAGCCGTGAAGCCCGATCAGATCCTGCGTAAGGAAGGGGGACTATGATCGACTTTCGTAACAAGACCTTGTTCAAGTTGAAGCCAGGCAATGAATATCACGAGAAGGTTACGGAACTTCTGGTGCTGGGCGAGAAAATATTGGGTGCATTCAATCTTTCCGAGAATATCGTCGCATATTCGGTGGAGGCGGCCGGAACATTCGATCCTGTCTCCCGGGACCAGCCACACCGCCGTCGCCCTTCAGGAGAAATGCGAATCCCTCCCGTGATCGCACAGCTTGCACCCATCATTGCCGGAACCGCATCTCTCCCCCTCTCGTTCTGCCCGCTCCAATCCCCTGCCCAGGAGAGAATGTCATGCGCGTCCGTATCCACCTCGCAACGGCCGCTGCCCTTGCCCTCGCCGCCTGTGGCGGCAACACCGCCGACGAAGGCGCCCTTGCCAATGATGCCGCCCTCGACACCGATACGATGATGCCGGCCGACGCCGATCTGGCGGGCGCGGCACTGCCCGCCACCGGCGCCGACTATGTCGCCACCGTCGCGCCGAGCGACATGTACGAAATCGAAAGCGGCCGGCTCGCCGGCACCAACGCCGAAAGCGCGGACGTGAAGGCGCTGGCCCAGATGATCGTCACCGATCACGAGAAGTCCAGCGCCGATCTCAAGGCCGCGGCCTCCCAGGCGGAGCCGGCGCTCACCCTTCCTGCCGGCATGAATCCGGAGCAGCAGGCGAACATGCAGGCACTGCAGTCGGCCTCCGGCGCCGAGTTCGATCGGACCTTCCTCGAGCAGCAGGTGGCGGCCCATCAGAAGGCGCTCGCTGCTGTCCAGGCCTATGCCGCCAACGGCGAGGTGCCCGCGCTGAAGCAGCATGCCTCGACCGTCGCCGGTCCGATCGAACGCCACCTGCAGCGCGCGCAGGAACTGCTCGCCGCCACTGGAGGCGCCGCCGGACAGCAATAGCGCCCCCCTGCCGCTGAAAAGCCACGCGCGGGCGGGCCCTGCAGCTTGCGGGGTCCGCCTTTCCATTTTCGCCTGCACGAATGCGTGCCAGCTGATATTCCTCGGCCATGCTCCGTTTCCTGGCTTTCGTCGTCTTCGTCGCCCTTTTCACCGTCGTTGCCCGCGCTGCCGGTTTCCTGTTCCGCGGCGTGACGCGGGTGCTGATGTCGCTTTCGATCGCGCTCGCCGGCGGCCTGCTCGCCGGACAGGTCGGTGCGCTCTACGGGCTCGACGAAATCGTCGTCTCGCTGGCGGCGGCGCTTCTTCTCTTCCCTCTGATCCTCCGCCTCGGCCGCCGGTCCGAGGAACGCCGGCGGCTCCGGCGGGCGAAGGCTGCGATGCGCGACGGCGGGCGCGCGGCGCCCCCGGCCCCGGCCGCGGCGTCCGGCGATCCGCAGGTCGATGCAGCGCTGGCGGAGGTCGAGCCGATGCTGGACTGGGCGCACGGACGCATTGCCGTGCTCCGGGGCAGCTACGGCCGCCTGTTCCGCCATGCCGCGGCCAATCCCACCGATTCCGCCACCGTCGAATGGGCGGTGGTCATGCGCGGCCAGGTTCCCGGCCTCGTTCGCGCCGCGCTGGCGGAACAGGGTTCCGCTTCGCCCTCCGAGCGCCGGCAGCTGCTCGAAGACCTGCTGGACTCGCTCGAACGCCTCGCTGCGGAGGCAGAGCGGCGCCTGTCCGACGCTCGCGCGCTCGGCACCAGCGATTTCGCGATCCGCCGGGAGCATATCGCTCGGCGCACCGGACGGGACGAATTATAGGGGAATTGGCGCGGGCTTCGGGTCGGGGTTTTCCCCGACGGATCCGATCCCCTTGTCAGGACCGGCTTTTTCGAGCCGAACCGGCGTTTCCGAGCGGGATTGGAGGCGATAGCCGGCTCTCCGGCGCCCGCTCCCTTCGCCGGGACTGCGGGATGATCCCGTCCCGATTTCCGGATTTCCCCCCATATCGGACCGGCCCCGTCCGGCTTATCCGGAACCGGCGGTTCCCCGCTCCGTTGCCGGGGCACTGCCATCTCACGATCACGGAGGCCGTCATGCTCAACTCCGCAAAGCTCGGGATCCGGTCGCTCACGGCAGGACTGGCGCTTGCCCTGCTGGCAGGCTGCACGACGACGGATTCGGCCGAGGAGGATACCGGCCGTCGTCGCGAATGCTTCCTTGCCCGGAACGTCAACAGTTTCCACGCGATCGACCGCGAAACCGTCTTCGTCCGCACCGGCGTCAATCGCTGGTTCGAACTCCGGCTGCTCGGCACCTGCCCGGACATCAACTGGTCGCTGCGGATCGGCATCCGCTCGCGCGGCAGCGACTGGGTCTGCCGCGGTCTCGACGCCGATCTCCTGGTTCCCAGCAGCATCGGCCCGCAGCGGTGCCCGATCTCTTCGATCCGCCGCCTGAGCGACGAGGAGGTCCAGGCCTGGCGCGCGTCGCGCCGCCGCTGAATCGGCCTGCGGTCCTGGACAGGGCGCCCGGGTAAGAGGCGATCCGGGCGCCCTTTTTCGTTGTCGATCGAGCCTGCTGGATTCTTTACTATAGTAAAAACTGGATCCTGCCCAAGTCACGCTCCCTTACAATATGCAAGGCCTGTTATTCCTCCTCGAATCCTGTCCAATCCATTCCGACAGGATTCATGCCTCGTCTTCATAGACTTGAAGAATAGACCAGCCTGTTCATGCCCGCTTCCTTGACAGGGAAAGAGTGAAGAGTCAGCCTTGCTACTGGCGGGATTGAGTCGGACCTTTGGTCCGCGGTGGATTGGGAGGCGTTGCGTTGAGAAGACTTGCTCTCGCGGTCGCGCCGGTCGCCGTACTCCTGCTGCATGTGCAGCCCGCAGCCGCTGCAGGCGCCGGCAAGGCCGCCTCGCTTCCCGATTATGATATTCGGGATTCCTGCTCCCGCGCGCCCGACCCGCGGTCATGCCGCCGGCTGGAGGCGAAGGCCCGGTCGCAGCTGCGGTCGGTTTGGTCGACGCTCTCTGGCCCGCGCCAGGGCCAATGCGCATCAAAAGGATCGGCGCAGGGCGGCTCCTATGTCGCCGCACTGAGTTGCGCCACGGCAGGACGATAGGGACGAGCGTACCGCACATCAGCTGAGGGCAGATCCATGGCAGTGCTTGGCGATCGCTACGATTACGACGTCTTCTTCAGCTACGCCTGGGCCACCGATACCGGCGACACACATTTGCGCGAATGGTCGCGCCGCGTGGCCGAGGCGACTATGGGCCTGCTGCGGGTGCGCTTCAACGGAAGCGGCAAGGATTTCGCTTACTATCTGGACCGCGACCAGAATTCCTCAGCCGAGGATCTCGACGCCAGGCTGAAGCGCTGCGTCGAACGCTCGGCCGTCTTCGTCGCACTCGTCAGTCCTTATTATGACTCGCCCTATTGCGCGAAGGAGGTCGAATGGTTCTGTGACGGCGTCGGTCTCGGCGGGGAGGCGCTGGCGGAGCGGATGTGCCTACTGCGCATCCAGCATACGCCGGACGATTCCTGGCCGCCGCGCCTGCGCGGCACCAACGGCAAGCCTCTGCTCTACAAGGATCTGTGCAACGAGAACGGGCAGCCGCGCGGTCTCGCCAGCTTCATCGTCGAGGGGCGGTTGACCGGCATCGCCGACCTGATCGAGGAAGTGGCGCTGGAGATCGCTGACAAGATCACCGCGCTCGCCAACCGGCAGCAGGCGCAGGAACAATATCTCGAATCCCAGTCTCCGCCGGACAAGCCGTTGTTCTTCTTCGAGGCGGAGCCTGTCGACCGCGAGCGCTGGGTCGAATGCGGCAAGTCGCTGCGGGAAGTGCCCAGCATCGTCCTTCCCGCCGGCGCGCCCAAGCCCGCGACGGAAATTTGCCCCGAACAGGATCTGGAGGGCTGCTACGGCATCCTGATGCTCCGCAGCCGGTCCAGCGACGACTTCAGCCGCAGGATCAGGAAGGCCTATCTGCATCGCCAGAAGCTGTTCCGGGAACGGCAGGAGATCGTCCCCTGGGCGCTTCTCGACGATGTCGATCCGCCGCCTCCGGAGGAGGAGGCCTATGACATTCCGCGGGTCAAGCTGCAGGGCGACTGGCTCAAGTCCCTGCAGCAGGCCTTCCGATGCTGAAGGTTGCCGAAACGGCCCCCGGTGTCCCCGGCCCGCAGGGGGTGGACGGGGCGAGCATGCCTTATCCCGGGCTGCGTCCGTTCAGCGAACGCGATTCGCGGCTCTTCTTCGGCCGTGAGAAGGAAACCGCCTCGCTCCTGGGATTGCTGGAGCGCCAGCAGCTCGTCGTCGTCCACGGCGCCTCCGGCTGCGGCAAGTCCTCGCTGGTGCGCGCTGGCATCGTCCCCGTCTTCCGCATGGATGCTATGGCGAACGGCAAGCAGGGCCATGTCCTCATCGTCCGCCCGGCCGACGCGGGCGGTCCGCTGGTCTCGCTCGCGCGCAAGCTCGACAAGGAAATCGGGCTGGTCCGCGAATGTGCCGAGGGCGAGGATCCGGCGTGCGAGATGCGCTCCTGGTCCACCATCCTCACCACCAGCCAGGACTGGGCGGCCGATATCAGCGCCCGCGTCGCCGACGCCGGCGCCACGCTCTGCATCATCTTCGATCAGTTCGAGGAGGTGTTTCCGGCGATCAAGGCCGGCAACGCGGCGCAGGTGCGGCGGATCATCGAATTTCTGAACCGCCTGTGCGAGCCCTCGCCGGAAGGCACCGCGCTCGGTGGGCGCACCCTGTCGGTGATCGTCACCATGCGCTCCGACTATCTCGGCCAATGCGCCATATGGGACGGCTTCGCCGAGACGGTGAACCGCAGCCAGTATCTGCTGCCCCGCATTTCCAGCCTCGGCCTGCTGCGCGCGATCCACGAGCCTGCGATCCGCTTCGGCGGCAGCGTCAGCGACAGCGTTGCCGAATCCCTGCTGTGCATCGTCAAGGCGGAGATGGACGGGCTTCCGATCGTCCAGCACGCGCTGATGCGGGCCTGGGCATTGGCCTCCGAGGGCGACGGCCCCGCCATCATCGACGATGCCGCCATGACGGCAGTCGGCGGGGCGGACAATGCGCTGTCCAACCATGCCGACGAGGTGCTTGCGGTGGCGACGGCCGGGGACGCCCGGCTCGCGGCTGCGGCGGACTGGATGCTGCGCACCCTTTCCGATCTCGATTCCGACGGGAGAATCATCCGGCGTTCGCCGACCCTCGCCCAGCTCGCCCGCGAGGTGGGGGTGGGGACGGACACGGTCACGGCCATCCTCGCGCCGTTCCGCAGCCTCGAGAATAGCCTCATCATGCCGCTCGAAGGCGAGGAACTCACCGACAACACCATCGTCAGCGTCAGCCACGAAGCCCTGCTGCGGCAGTGGAAGCGTGTTTCGGAGGCGGCGTTCGACGACCAGGGGCGCGTCACCGGCCTTGCCTATCGCGAGTTTCAGGACGGCATGATCTGGCGCTCGCTGTCGGTCCAGGCGCAGCAGTTCGCGCGCGACGGCACCAGCATCCTCGGTCCCGCGGCGACCGAGCAGCGCCTGCCCTGGTACCGGGACATCGCCCAGCGCCCGGACTGGATCGGCCGTCACGAAAAGCAGGCCTGGCTCGCCGGCCGCGGCGAGGTGCGGCGGCACTGGGACGAGGTCGCCGCCTTCATGCAGGCGAGCGAGGCCAATCTCGAACGGCAGAAGGAGAAGCTGGAGGAGGAACGGCGCCTCGTTGCCAGCCTGCAGCGCAGTCAGCGGATCCAGTCACGCCTTCAGGTCGTGATCGCCGCCTTGTCCCTTCTCATCATCGGCTTCGTCGGCTGGCAATGGTATCAGCAGCGGCTCGAAGCCCATCAGCAGGCACAAGCGGCCGCCGTCGCCCGGGAGGAGAGGCGGACGGCGCAGCTCAATCTCTACACCGTCCGCACCCAGACGGCGAATTTCGTGGCCCACCGCTATTGCGCGGGTCGGGACCTGGAGGGCGGGGATTATCAGGCCTGCTTCACCGATCGCACCGCTTACTACCTGAGGCAGCTCGAGGAACAGGATCGGGAGCGGCAGCTCGCCCGGGCCGCCGCTGCCCAGCAGGAACAGGTGGATTTCAATGCCTTGCCGCAGTCGCCCTACGGCGGCGGATTCGCCGCCGAAGGCAATGTCCAAGGAGGCTCACGATGAGCAGGAGAATAGCTACCGCTTTGGTCGCGATCGGCGCCGTGATCGCCTTCGCCCCGCCGGCCCCGGCGCAGCAGATGTCCAACCGCTGCGTCACCCCGCAATTCTGGTGCATCCTCCCCGCCGCCGCCCCGGTCGGGACTCCCTGCTACTGCTCGACGCCCTACGGACGGGTTGCAGGCGTCATCCGCTGAGGGGGAGGCTCGCCACCGTCGAGACTTCGAAGACCGCGATCCTTCCCCCTTGATGGGGAGGCTTCGCTAAATCCGGCTGTCCACCTCGGGCCACCCGGGCGAAGGCCGGGGCCCAGAAGAACTCCCCATCCCCGAACGCTCCGGCCGCTAGCCCACCACTGCCGCCACGATCAGGCTCGCATAGATCGCCCCGAACACCAGCGGCACCAATTGCTCCACCCGGCTCAGCGGCAGATAGGACAAGGATCGCCCCTGCCGCAGATGCTCCCACTCCAGATCGTGGAGTTGCACCGGCATATACTGCTCGAGTTCCCGGATCACCGCGAACTTGGCCGCATTGAGCGTCCGGTAGGACCGGATCAGTGCGAACCAGGCGATGCAGATGGTCAGGCCGGCGACGGGCGCGAGCCAGGCGCGGCTTCCGCCGCTCGCCAGCTGGGTGTCGTGCCCGGCCAGGAAACCATAGACCGTCACCAGCGCCGTATTGGCCGTCATCAGGAAAGTATTGGCCGTGCCGCGTCGGTCGCTGATCCGCGATGCGCTGTCGAGATAGATCCTGTACTGGTCGACCAGTGTCCGGGCGGCATCTGCGCCGAGCGACTGCTCCTCGTTGATCTTCACGTTCGCGCCGCATTCATCGCCGTGACTCCCGGCCTGCTTTTCCCCGCGCAGCTTTTCGGGCGGCGCGGCGCTATGAATTGTAGCATGTGATGTGTGGGATTGCAGCCGTTCGTGGAAGAGGCGAAGATCATCCGCAATCCCGCACGGGGTTCGCTTGCACGATTACAGACGGCCCCACACGTATCCGGCTAGAAAATCCCCGTGAGTAGCAGGACCACTGAAACGACCAGGATCCATGAAAGAACGGTCAGGATCGCAATCATCGCTACCGGGCTGAATTCCCACATGGCGTTGTCGCCGGTCCCGTGGCCGAACGATCTGTAGCTCTTCCTCATCTTCCCTCTCCTGGGGAGGTAATGAACAGATTGAAACAATTGTTCCACAAGCAGCAGGACCTGTGGGTGTCTGCCTCAGGAGAAGAGGAACGAGGGCTGGTGCTGGCCTATGGCCGCAAGGATGCGCTCTTGTTGACAGGCGCTGCTTCGATCATCGGAACCGATTTTCGCCCGGAAGTGGCGCTTAATCCTTTCGCTACCATGCTGTCTTAAATGACGGCACATGAGACAGGACGAGCGCCCCTGGCTGATTCCGGCCGCTTCGGCCTTCACCTTTGCGGTCGTTTATGCGGTCGCGCCTGTCTTCGGCAGCGATGATCGGCGGGAAAGCGCCTCGGCCGAACCCGTGGCGGCCGTAACGCCGAGCGTGCCCAGTGCACCGAGCCAGCCGAAGTTCGTCTATTTTCCCAACTGCGATGCCGCTCGCGCAGCGGGGGCCGCTCCGCTGGGGCGCGGCTACCCCGGCTATCGTTCCGCGTTGGACCGGGATGGCGATGGCATTGCCTGCGAACCCTATTACGGGCACTAACCTTCCGCCGCGGACCTGATCGCGAAGCGTCAACGTCGATGCAGGCAGGTTCCGACGCGGGCCCGGTCTGCGGCCCCGGATCGCCCGGGGCCGCGCGCCTCAGATCGGATAATGGCCTTCCTCGGTCGCGATGGTGATCCAGCGCAGTTCGGTGAAGCTGTCGATGCCCGCCTTGCCGCCGAACCGGCCGTAGCCCGAGGCGCCGACGCCACCGAACGGCATCTGCGGCTCGTCCGCCACCGTCGGGCCGTTGACGTGGCAGATGCCCGAGCGAATCTGCCGCGCGACCTTGAGGCCGCGGGCGGTGTCGCGGGTGAACACCGCGGCGGAAAGGCCATATTCGCTGTCGTTGGCGAGGCGGATGGCATCCTCCTCGTCCTTCGCGCGGATGACCGCGACCACCGGCCCGAAGCTCTCGTCGCGGTAGAGCTTCATGTCCGGCGCGACCTTGTCGATCACCGTTGCGCTCATCAGCACGCTGTCGGAGGCCCCACCGGCGATCGCTTCGGCACCCTTGGCGAGCGCATCCTCGATCAGCACGTTCACATGGTTGACGGTCTTGCGGTCGACCACGCAGCCGAGCGGCGCCTTGCCCTCGCGCGGATCGCCGGTCGCGAGCGACTTCGCCTTTTCCGCAAAGCGGCGGGCGAATTCGTCCGCCACCGCCTCGACGACGATGATGCGCTCGGTCGACATGCAGATCTGGCCCTGGTTCATGAAGGCGCCGAACGCCGCCGCCTTCACTGCTTCGTCAAGGTCGGCATCCTCGAGCACGATGAAGGGCGCCTTGCCGCCCAGTTCGAGCAGCACCGGCTTCAGATGCTCGGCCGCCCGCTTGGCGATGATCCTGCCGACCGCGGTCGATCCGGTGAAGTTGATCCGTCGCACCGCCGGATGGTCGATCAGCGCTCCCACCACGTCGCCGGCATCCTCGGGCGCATTGGTGACGAGATTGACGACGCCCTCGGGGAAGCCTGCCGCCTGGAAGGATTCCGCAATCAGCCGGTGGGTGCGCGGGCACATCTCGCTCGCCTTCAGGATCACGCTGTTGCCGCAGGCGAGCGGGACGGCGATCGCTCGCACGCCGAGGATGATGGGCGCATTCCACGGCGCGATGCCCAGTATGGCGCCGACGGGTTCGCGCACCGCCAGAGCGATCTTGCCCGGGCTGTCGGATGGGATCACCTCGCCGCCGATCTGGGTGGTGATTGCCGCCGCCTCGCGGACCATGCCCGCTGCCAGCATCAGGTTGAAGCGCGCCCAGCCTTCGGTGGAACCGGTCTCGCCCATCATCGCGTCGACGAACTGGTCGGCGCGCGCTTCCAGTTCCGCCGCCGCCTTGTTGAGCAGCGTCCGCCGGGCGTTGGGGCCGATTCGCGACCAGGCGGGGAAGGCGGCGCCGGCGGCCTCGGCCGCATCCCTGGCATCCTCCACCGCAGCCGCTGCGGCCCGGGTCGCGGCTGCGCCTGTCAGCGGGTTCAGCCGGTCGAACGTACGCCCGCCGGAAGCGGGCCGGTCCGTGCCGGCGATCAGAAGCTGGACTTGGGCTGTATCGGTCATTCGTCTCTCTCCTTTTGCTTCCGCCTACCGTGTATCCCGGGTCGGAGGGAAGCCGGCATTTTGCGCTTGTGAAGCACCAGGCCCGCACCCGGCCGCCGCTTGGGGCCGGCGCGTTCATTGTCATCGATGCGAGCGTTCGATCAGGCGGCAGTTCGGCCGTCGTCCCGGGGTTGCTCGCTCGGGCTCATTCCCATTCGTTGAGGGCGCGGAAGATCATCGCTTCCCATATGTTCGCTGCGTCCCGGGCCGAGCCGAGATTGCCGTCGCGCAGCATGGCGTCGGTCGGATTGCGCAGGATGGTGAGAACCCTGCGCGCCGTGAGGAAATAGGGGGTCCGTTCTGCGTCCGCGAGCTGGTCCCAGGCCGTGTCCGCCTCCCGGGGCGGCAAGTCGGCGAGACTGGCGTGAATGGCGCGGGCGATACGGTGGATCATGGTCACAGACGCAAATCCCTGCTCTGTGCACCCTCTCCACGCGCGGATTCTTCGTCCGCATGTCTTCATAATGCCTCGGAACGCATCCGGTTCAATCTCCCGGATTGCGCGGATCAGGGGCGCCGGCACCGCTTCGGCATGGTGGCGACTATACGCGGCGGGACGCCGTTCTGCTCCAACCGCGATTGCAGGACCGGGAAGTCGTGCGGATCGAAGCTGGGATTGATCATGAACTGCAGCAGGGTGGGGAGGCCTTCGCGCGTGTCCAGCGGCCGCAACAGGACCGCCGACCGCGCCTCCTCGCCCATGATCTGGGCCGCCTGCCAGCGATCGCTGAGTTCGCCGTCCCGCTCGATCCGCGCTGCAATTGCCGCCGCATCCTGCTGCCGCCTTTCGAGGCAGGCCTGGCGCAGCGCGGCGAGCAGCTTGCTGTGCTCGGGGAGGCCGGATGCCCGGATGCGCAGCAGCAGCTGGCGCGCCTCGTGCGGCCGGCCAGCCCACACCATCGCGCGATGCGCCTGATATTGTGTGACCGCGCGGTCAGGGCGGACCCGGAGCTGCTCGCGCGCGATGCGCACGCCGACTTCGGGCCGCATCGCCATCACCGAAAGCGTGATGGCCCGGGACCTCGGGTCGCCGCTGGCCATCGAGTGCGAATGGATATGTTCGGCGGCGCGGGCGACGCCGGCCCGGTCGCCCACATAGGCGGCGATCACGGCCATCTCCTCCCAGGCGTCGATGTCGCTCTGCCGGCGGTCGAGATAGGCATTGATCATCCGATAGGCTTCGCGGAACTGCAGCCGGTAGACCGCCGCCGCGCTGTGGTAGCGGAGGCGGTCGACGGGGTCCTTGCTGGTGGCGACGGCGCGGTCGACCCGCTCGAGGAAGCGGGCGAGCCGTTCGGTGTCCGACAGGTCGGCGCCCTGGGGGAGGGAGTCGATTCGCGTGGTGTTGCCGAACCAGTAGAGGGCCGATCGCCAGTGGGCGGCGGCGAAATCCGGATCGGCCGCACTCGCCCGCTCGAACGCCGCCGCAGCCTGGCGGCTGAGCTCGATGTCGCCCTGGGCGAAATGGCGCTGCTCGTAGCTGAGCCCTGCCAGATAGGCTTCATAGGCCTCGACCGAGCGGGTGCCCGCCGCCATCATCGCGGCAAGCTGCTCGGGGTCCATCACTGTCTTGAGCTCGCGCGCGATCCGATAGGCGACATCTTCCTGGATGGTGATCGAATCCTCCGGCCGCCGGTCGTAGCTGCGGGACCAGAGGATGAAGCCGTCGTCCGCCCGGAGCAGCTCGACGCGGACCCGAACCCGGTCCGGTCCTCGCCGCACGGACCCGCGGAGAAGATGAGCGACGCCGAGCCGGCGCCCGATCTCGCGCGGGTCGGCGTCGGCCAGGTCCGACGCTGGCATCTGCGAGGCGACCCACAGGTCCGGAGCCCGTCCGATCGAGGCCAGCACTTCTTCGGTGAGGCCGTCGGCGAACCAGCGGCCGCTGCCGTCCCCTGAGAGGTCGCGGAACGGCAGGACGGCCAGCGATTTCGCCCTAGTATAGCCGGCGTCCGCGCTTCCCCCGTTCAGCGCCGGCGCCCGCGGGTCGCCGACCAGTGCGAGGGCGATGAGCAGCAGGACCAGCACGGCGAGAAAGCGCAGACCCGGGCGGGGTATGTTGAGCGGGGGGCGTGCCGGTGGGCTTGGCGGAGCAGGCGGCTCCGTCGGCGGCACGGCATCCAGCGCATCGGCGGCGCGGACCGGCTGCAGGAAGCGGTATCCGCGGCCGTGGACCGTTTCGATCCATTGCGGTTTGCGGGCGCTGTCGCCGATCGCCTTGCGCACTTCCTTGATCGCCGTCGTCAGCACCGATTCGGAGACGGTGACGTCCGGCCACACCGTGTCGAGTAGGACCTCCTTGGTGACCAGGGTCTCGGGCGCCTGCATCAGCGCCCGGAGCAATCCGAACGCCCGGCCACCGACCGCAACCGGGGTCTCTCCGACCCACAGCCGCTCATCGTGCAGATCCAGCCGCAGGGCTCCCGCCAAGAGATACCGTTCGCTCATCCTGCCCTGGAAAATGGTTCCGAAGTTTCCCCCCTTCAGAACTTCCTCAGAATAATTGGGGCCCGCGGCCATTGCCAGCGTTTCCGACAAACGCTTCATCTGCAAGGACTATTTTTCGCAAGAGACAGCTATTGCGGCATGTCGCCTCCGCCTGCGAAACTTCACCAAGATTTCATGGCTCCGTTAGGACTTCGCCTCTCTCCGGCGCCATCCTCCAGCCGTGCTCCGGGGATCGTCCCGTGTCGCACGCATCATCTTGCGAGAGCATCAAGGAGGATTTCAATGTCGAACACCACTCCCGGTTCCTCCGGGACCGAGAGCGCGGTTTCAGGCGGGCAGCGCGCGCCCGGACGGCTGGCGCTGGTCGTTACCTTCCTCGGGCTGCTGACGATCGGCCTGATGGCGATCTTCGGCCTCACCGCCGCAGCGCGGGCCGCCGAACCGCCCGTGGTCCGCGTCCGCTACCAGGGTCTGGACCTCACCCGGCCGGACGGCCGGGCGGTGCTGGAGCGCCGCGTCGCCCGGGCCGCCCGTCGCATCTGCGGGGGCAGCGACGGCGTACTGGAACACACGCAGAAGCTGGCAGCCCGCAAGTGCGAGGCCGCGACTGTCGCCGGTGCGACGCAGCAGGTCGAGCGTGCGACCCGCCTGGCGCAGAGCCGGGCCCGGATGGCGGCCATGGGGCGCAGCCGCTGAGCGGCATGCGACCCCCACGAATCCCGTGACCGTCGGTCAAGCCTTTCAGGCTGGAGGGCAACCTGATGGGCGACGAGAGTGGCGGGGCGGGCGGGCCGGAGGCGAACCCTTCCGTGCCGAACGCTCGCCCGCTCCGCCACGATTGCGATGATCCGGCCGTTGCAGGCCGGTCCGGCAGCGCCCCTCCTTCGGGCAGGGCGCTGCCGTCCTGTCCGGTCAGGCCTTGGCCTGCGCCTGGAGCTGGCGCTCGAGCTGGCCGAGCACCTGGTAGCAGGGGAGGACCTGGCGAACGCTGGCGTTGGGTTCGCGTCCCTCGCGGATCGCCGCGATGAACTCGCGGTCCTGCAGTTCGATGCCGTTGGTCGACACGTCGACATTGCTGACGTCGATCGGCTCTTCCTTGCCGGTCACCAGATCGTCGTAGCGGGCGATATAGGTGGCGGTGTCGCCGATGTAGCGGAAGAAGGTGCCGAGCGGCCCGTCATTGTTGAAGCTCAGCGACAGGGTGCAGATCGCGCCGCCGCTGGTCTTGAGCTGGATCGACATGTCCATCGCGATGCCGAGCTCGGGGTGATGCGGCCCCTCCACCGCATTGGCGACCACCACCTGCTCGCCGGTCTGGTACTGGAAGAGGTCGACCGTGTGGGCGGCGTGATGCCACAGCAGATGGTCGGTCCAGCTGCGCGGCTCGCCCTTGGCGTTGATGTTCTTCCGCCGGAAGAAATAGGTCTGCACGTCCATCTGGTGGATGCGGAATTCGCCCGCCTGGATCCGCTTGTGGACATATTGGTGCGACGGGTTGAAGCGACGGGTGTGGCCGCACATGGCGACCAGGCCGGTTTCCTCCGCCTTCTTCACCACCGCCTCGGCGTCCGCCTGGCTGTCGGCCAGCGGGATCTCGACCTGGACGTGCTTTCCCGCCTCCAGGCACTGGATGGCCTGGGACGCGTGCATCTGCGTCGGCGTGCACAGGATCACCGCATCGACGTCGTCGCGCTTCAGCGTCTCGGCGAGGTCGGTAGTGACGTGCCCGATCCCGTACTTCTCGGCGACCGGCTCGGTCGTTTCCATCCTGCGGCCGACCAGCGAGGTGACCTGCACCCCATCGATGTTCTTGAGGCCGTCGAGATGCTTCTCTCCGAATGCGCCGGCGCCGGCGAGTGCGATACGCATGTTTCTCTCCCTGCTAGACTCTCCTCGCCCCGGGGTTCCGGGGGAGGGGGACCGCGAAGCGGTGAAGGGGCTCACGATCCGAAGGCCCCTCCGCCACCCTGACGGGTGGCCCCCTCCCCGGCAACCGCTGGGGAGGAACTCGGTTGTTAAACCCCTGCGGTCTCCGTTTCCTGGGCCGCGCCCTTGGGCTGAGGCGTCGGATCCGGCACCAGCACGATATGGCCTATGGCGGTGTTGCTGCCGGGGACGTGATAGTGGCGATGAAGCTCCTTCACCTTCGGGCCCAGCGCCCCGCGCATGATCAGCCACATGACGAGTTCGATCCCCTCGGAACCGGCCTCGCGCAGATATTCGATGTGCGGCATGTGCCGCAGCCGCTCCGGATTCCTGGTGAGGTCGTCGAGGAAGGCCGTGTCCCACGGCTTATTGATGAGACCCGCGCGGGGGCCCTGGAGCTGGTGGCTCATGCCGCCGGTGCCCCAGATCTGCACGTTTAGATCCTCGGGGAAGCTCTCGACCGCACGGGCGATCGCCTCGCCGAGCAGCCAGCAGCGGTTGCCGCTGGGCGGCGGATAGGTGACGACGTTGACGGCGATCGGCACCACCCTCACCGGCCATTCGTCGACTTCGCCGAACATCAGGCTGAGCGGAACCGTCAGCCCGTGGTCGACCTCCATCTGGTTGATGATGGTCATGTCGAATTCGTCGAGGATGCAGCTCTGGGCAATGTGCCAGGCGAGATCCGCATGTCCTTTCACCATCGGCACCGGCCGCGGGCCCCAGCCTTCATCGGCGATCGGAAACTCGTCCGCACAGCCGATCGCGAAGGTCGGGATGATGTTCATGTCGAAGGCGGAAGCATGGTCGTTGTAGACGAGGACGATGACGTCCGGCTTCTGCTCCTTCTCCCATTCCTTGGTCCAGTCGTAGCCGGCGAACACAGGCTGCCAGTAGTCCTCGTGGGAGCGCTTATTGTCGATCGCCGCACCCACCGCCGGAACATGGCTGGTGGTGACGCCTGCGGTAATGCGGGCCATGTTATCGTTTCTCCTTGATCGAACGCAGCCCTTCCGGCGAGCGGCCGCCCGCCAGCATCATCGCTGCATATTCCTCCTGGCTCATGCCGGTCATGGTGCCGACGGCCTGCTGGTAGCTGATCTCGTCGGTGAAGAAGAGCTTTGCCAGGAAGTAGATGTTCCCGCCTTCGTCGATCAGCCGGTTGTAGTCGCGGTCGAGCACCGCTTGCTTCTGCGCTTCCGTCAGCGGATATTTGTCGAGATAGGCTCGCTGGTCCGCCTTGAACTCCTTGCGGTTCTCCGCCTTCATCAGGCTCATGCAGAACTGGTTCAGCCAATAGCCCTTGCGGGCACGCTTGGCGGTGAACACCCGGGTGCCCGGGATGTCGTCGAACTCGGCGAGATATTCGTGAATGGACTGTTGTTTCTTCAATTCGGTCATAGACCGCGCTCCTTCAGCTGCGCATCGAGGCGCGGATACACGCGGCGTGCATTGCCCTCGTAAACCTGACGGCGCTGTTCCTCGGTGAGGTTCAACGCGTCGATATAGCGCTTGGTGTCATCGAAGTAATGGCCGGTCTCGGGGTCGATGCCCCGCACCGCGCCGACCATTTCGGATCCGAACAGGATGTTGTCGATATCGATCACCTCGAACAGGAGGTCGATGCCGGCCTGGTGATAGACGCAGGTGTCGAAATAGACGTTCTTCATCACATGGGTGTCGAGCGGCGGCTGCTTGAGCATGTCCGCCAGCCCCCGATAGCGTCCCCAGTGGTACGGAACCGCGCCGCCGCCGTGCGGGATGATGAACCGCAGGGTGGGAAAGTCCTTGAAGAGATCGCCCTGGATGAGCTGCATGAAGGCGGTGGTGTCGGCCGAGATATAATAGGCGCCGGTGGCGTGGAACACCGGATTGCAGCTTCCCGACACATGGATCATCGCCGGGACGTCGAGCTCCACCATCTTTTCGTAGAAGGGGTACCAGTGGCGGTCGATCAGCGGCGGGGCGGTGAAATGGCCGCCGGAGGGATCCGGGTTGAGGTTGCAGCCGACGAAGCCGAGCTCCAGCACGCAGCGTTCCAGTTCCTCGATGCTGTTCTCGATCGGCACGCCGGGCGACTGCGGAAGCTGGCAGACCCCGAAGAAGGTATCCGGATAGAGATCGACCACCCGCTTGATCAGGTTGTTGGCGGCGCGGGTCCAGGCCTTGGAGACCTTCTCGTCGCCGACGTGATGGGCCATGGCCGAGGCGCGCGGGCTGAAGATCGTCATGTCGGCACCCCGCTCCCGCAGCAGGCGGAGCTGGTTCTTCTCGATCGTCTCCCGGATCTCGTCGTCCGAGATGGCGGGATAGGACGGAGGCTCCGTTCCGTTCTTGAAGGCTGCTTTCTGCGCCTCCCGCCATTGGTCATGCGCGGCCGGTGCCGTCGTATAATGGCCATGACAGTCGATGATCATTCGGCATCTTTCCGTTTCTGGAGGATCAACTCGCTCTTGCGGGCGAGACCTTCGACCGGGGGCAGGCCCAGGGTGCCGATCCGGCGCTGGGTTTCTGCGGTCGCCCGCGTCAATGCATTGGGCATGCCCAGTTGTGCAAGGGTTGCCGCCACCTCGTCCATTTCGGCGGCGCGGCGCACCCCGTGCACCATGATGCGGTCGAGATTGTAGTCGGCCTTTTCCGCCCAGTCGACGCCGGGCCAGCTGGCGTTGAGCGACTGGGCGACCTCCTCGGCGACGCCCGCCGAATGGGCGGCGAGGAAGCATTCGGCGACAAGGGCCTCCATACCCTTCACCATGATCGAGCGCAGCATCTTGATGATCGACGCCTGGCCGACCGTGCCGCCGAGGTCCCGCGGGCGGAACCCTGCCGCGGACAGAAGCGCGCAGGCGTCGGCCGAGTGGGGGCCGCTGACCAGGAGGGGCACCGAAAGCTGTGCCGGGCGCACTGGCGCCATCACCGCCACGTCGGCGTAGCGGGCGCCGGCTTCCTCGACGATCGCGGCTGCCTGCACCTTCGTGTGCGGCGCGACGCTGTTGAAGTCGCAATAGAGCGCCCGGGGCTTGAGCAGGGGCGCCGCGGCCTTCGCTGCCTCCACCGCCTGGTCGGCCGTGACCACCGCAATGACGAGGTCGGAGCCTATCAGGGCTTCGGCGATCGTATCCGTGCCATGGACCCCGAACCGGGCATAGTCGGCGCGCTTTTCCCCCGCCGCCGCGGGATCCTGGGTCTTGATGTCGAATGCGCGCACTGCGGCCGGGATGCCGCGGCTGTTCCATTCTTCGACAAAGGCCATCGCAGCCTCCCCGAAGCCGAGGAAGGCCGTCCGCTGCAGAATGTCCGACATGCGCCGCGGACTAGCCGCTGTACGAGCGGGATGGAACACGAATCTTCCGATCACCGTGAACGACGGGCTCTCGCCGGCCGCCGCAACGCTCCGGTCCCGCATCCGATTATGGGTTGCTTCCCCGCGCCCGTTTGGCAATTGCCGTCTGCGATCAGGAGGAAGATGAATGACAGGGATCGTTGTCCAGAATATCGAACGTGCTCCCATCGAGGTCATCGACGGGCTGGCGAGTGCCGGCGTCGCGACCGTTCATGAGGCGCAGGGCAGGACGGGGCTGCTGGCATCCTACATGCGGCCGATCTACCCGGGCGCACGTGTCGCGGGTTCGGCCGTCACAGTCTCGGCGCCCCCGGGCGACAACTGGATGGTCCATGTCGCGATCGAACAGCTGAAGGACGGCGACATCATCGTCCTTGCGCCGACCAGCCCCTGCGAGGACGGCTATTTCGGCGACCTGCTCGCCACGTCGGCGCAGGCCCGCGGGTGCCGCGGGCTCGTCATCGATGCCGGTGTGCGCGACGTCCGCGATCTCACCCAGATGAAATTCCCGGTCTGGTCCAGGACGATCTTCGCCCAGGGCACGGTCAAGGCGACGCTCGGCTCGGTCAACGTGCCGATCGTCTGCGCCAATGCGCTGGTGAATCCGGGCGACGTGATCATCGCCGACGACGACGGTGTCTGCGTCGTCGAGCGCGCCCGTGCGGCGGAGGTGCTGGAGAAGGCGCGCGCCCGCGAGGCGGCCGAGGAAGACAAGCGGCGCCGGCTCGCGGCCGGCGAGCTCGGGCTCGACCTCTACGGCATGCGCTCCAGGCTCGAGCAGATGGGGCTCAAATATGTCTGATGCCGGCGTTCCCTGCCTGTGGATGCGGGGGGGCACGTCCAAGGGCGGCTATTTCCTGAAGGGGGACCTTCCGGCCGGTGCTGCGGAGCGGGATGCGTTCCTGCTCCGGGTCATGGGCTCGCCCGATCCGCGTCAGATCGACGGCATGGGCGGCGCCGACCCGCTGACCTCCAAGGTGGCCGTGATCAGCCGGTCGGAGCGTCCCGGTGTGGATGTCGACTATCTGTTCCTGCAGGTCTTCGTCGATCAGCCGATCGTCACCGACGCGCAGAATTGCGGCAACATCCTCGCCGGAGTCGGCCCGTTCGCGATCGAGCGCGGCCTCGTGAAGGCTCAGGATGGAGAGACCCGGGTCGCCATCTACATGGAGAATACCGGCCAGATCGCGGTCGCCACGGTGCAGACGCCCGGCGGCAGGGTCGAATATGCAGGCGATGCGCGGATCGATGGCGTGCCGGGGACGGCTGCGCCGATCCCGCTCGAGTTCAGGGACACGGCGGGTTCGAGCTGCGGTGCCCTGCTTCCGACCGGCAACGCCGTCGACGTGATCGACGGGGTCGAAGTCACCCTGATCGACAATGGCATGCCCTGCGTCGTGATGCGCGCCGAGGATGTCGGGGCGACCGGCTATGAGGATCGCGAGACGCTCGACGGCGCTACCGAACTCAAGGCGCGGATCGAGGCGATTCGACTGAAGGTCGGGCCGCTGATGAACCTCGGCGACGTCAGGGAGAAGTCGGTTCCGAAAATGATGCTGGTTGCGCCGCCGCGCCATGGGGGTGCGGTGACCGTGCGTTCCTTCATTCCGCACCGCGCCCATGCATCCATCGGCGTTCTGGGCGCGGTCAGCGTCGCCACCGCCTGCCTGCTCGAAGGGTCGCCGGCGGCGCGGGTGGCGGCGGTTCCGGAGGGGCGCCGCAAGGTGCTTCCGGTCGAGCACCCGACCGGGGAGACCACCTGCGTTCTGGAAACGGATGAAGAGGGTACGGTGACGAGCGCCGCCATGCTCCGGACCGCCCGCAAACTGTTCGACGGCCGCGTGTTCGGCTGAGGGAGAGATGATGCAGAAGATCAAGAGCTGGACCGACACGCCCTCCATTCCAGGATGGCGCCCGCCGGCCGGGGCCGTGGACGCCCATGTCCATGTCTTCGGCCCGGAAGCGCAATTCCCCTTCTCGCCGAAGGCCAAATATCATCCCGAGGATGCCACGCCCGAGATGCTGTTCGCGCTGCGCGACAAGCTCGGCTTCTCCCGCAACGTGATCGTGCAGGCGAGCTGCCACGGAACCGACAACCGCGCCACGCTCGCCGGAATCGCCAAGTCGAACGGGACCGCCCGCGGGGTCGCCGTCGTGTCGGCCGCAGTCACCGACGAGGAATTGAAACAGATGCACGCGGGTGGCATCCGGGGCGTGCGCTTCAATTTCCTGAAGCGGCTGGTCGACGATTCGCCGCGGGACCAGTTCCTCGAGATCGCCAGGCGGGTCGCGCCGCTCGGCTGGCACGTGGTGATCTATTTCGAGGCGGAGCTGCTCGAGGAGCTGACTCCGTTCATGGCGGCCATTCCGACCACGGTGGTCATCGATCACCTCGGTCGGCCGGACATCGGCCAGGGGCCGGGCGGCAAGGACATCACTGCCCTGCGTGGCCTGCTCGACGATCACCCGCATATCTGGACCAAGGTGTCGGGCGCGGAGCGCCTGTCGGTCCAGGGACCGCCCTATGACGATTTCGTCGAGGTGGTGCGGCCCATCGTCGAGAACTATCCCGACCGGGTGCTGTGGGGCACCGACTGGCCGCACCCGAACATGCAGGACAACATTCCCGACGACGGCAAGCTGGTCGACGTGGTGCCGCGCCTGGCCCCGACCGAGGAGCTCCAGCGCAAGCTGCTGATCGACAATCCGGATCGCCTCTACTGGTCCGACTGATATCCTGCGTCGCGTGGCCCGCGGCCCGGCTGTCCTCCCTGCGCTGTGCCGGGCCGCGCACTTTTCGTTTCGCCTTTTCGTATTCGTCACATACAAATTGGCGCAAACAGTAACCGCAGAAGCCCCCGCAAGAGGGGCAGCCCAATCAGGGAGGAAGCCCGATGGCGATAGCGCCAACCTCGTTCGAACTGACCGCGGAAGCGGAGAATCAGCCTGAGGCGGCGTCGACGCTGCCCTGGCCTTCGGAGAAGGCGGGATTCTACGCCCTCTTCTGCATCATCTTTGCGACGTTCCTGAGCTTCTTCGACCAGACCGTCTTCGCGATGCTGGCCGAACGCATCAAGACGAGCTTCGAGCTGAGCGATACCCAACTCGGGTTCGTTCTCGGCCCGGCCACCGTTCTTGCCTATGTCTTCATCGGCATTCCGCTGGCCCGTCTCGTCGATATCTTTCCCCGGAAATATGTCCTTTCCGGCGGTATTGCGGTAATCGGGACCATCACCGCGCTCGGGGGGCTGGCGCAGAATTTCACCCAGTTCGTGTCCACCCGGCTTCTGGTCGGCGCGGGCGGATCTGCCCATGGGCCTGGTTCCTATTCGCTCCTGGCCGACTTCTTCCGGCCGCTTCGCATCCCGCTGGTGTTCGCGCTCCTGCAGCTCGGCTTCATCCTCGGCAGCACGGTCGGCACCTGGGGTGGCGGCCAGCTCATCCAGTGGACCGGCAGCTGGCCCGAGACCTCCAGCTTCCTCGGCCTCACCATCTTCAACTGGCAGTGGATCCTGATCATCATCGGCGTGCCCGGTCTGCTGGCGGCCGTCCTCTTCCTGTTCGTCAAGGAGCCGAGCCGGCGCAGCCCGCCGGGCGCGCAGCGGCTCGTGCCGGAGGATGCGCCTCTGTGGCGCAAGATCGTCGCCTTCACCGGCTTCGACGCGATCCGCGCGATCAACATGAAGGGCGCCGTCTTCTACCCGCTGTTCGCCGCCCTCGCCCTGTCGGCCGTGGAGAGCCAGGGAATTCAGGCGTGGCGCGTCCCGTTCATCGCCCGCACCTACGGCTGGAACGAGGCTGAAATCGGCAACGTGCTCTCGATGATGCTGCTCGCCGGCATGCTGCTTGGAATCTTCTTCGGCGGGCTGTTCGTCACCTGGATGGGCAAGCGCTACAAGGATGCCAACATCCGGGCGACGGCCATCATCTTCACCTGCACCACGGTGGTGACGATCTCGGCGCCGCTGATGCCGACGGCGGAACTCGCGCTCGCCTGCATGGCTGCCGGCGCGATGTTCGGCCTGGCCGGCGCGGTGCCGCAGAATGCCGCGATCCAGCGAATCGCTCCGAACGAGATGCGTGGGCAGGTGACGGCGCTCTACCTGTTCATGTTCACCTTCTTCGGGGCGGTGGGTAGCTTCGTGATCGGGTGGGTCAGCGACTATGTCGTCGGCGATCCCCAGAAGCTGTGGCAGGCGATCTTCATCACCGCCTCGATCTTCCTGCCGACCGCGACCTTCTTCATGTTTCGGGGGATTCGCCCCTATCGCGAAGAGGTCGAGCGGCTGGAAGCCATTGGACGCTGAGCCGGGCGGGCGGTATGGCCGACGGGTCGAATTTCCAAGCGTCCCCAAAGGGATCGGCGGGGGACGGGAGGCGTCTGCACTCCACAATCGGATGCCGCTCGTGTAAGCGCCGATCCACCTGAACCCTCGCTAAGGAGCAGGATCATCATGCGCGTCAATCGCATCGACCATATCAACCTCCGCACCTCCCAGCTCGAGGAGACCTGCCAGTTCTACGAGCGCCTGTTGGAACTGCGCCGGGGCCGGGCAGCGGGGATGGATCAGGACCGCAACGCCTGGATGTACGACGAGGAGGGGCGCCCCATCATCCACATCAACATGCCGGAGGAGGGGGAGCATGAGCCCGAGCCCGGCAGCACCGGCAAGCTCCATCATGTGGCCCTGGATTGCCGCGGCTATGACGAGCTGATGCAGCGCGTGAAGAACCTCGGTGTCTATCACGAGACGAACTACATCGACGAGATCGGCCTGCGCCAGGTGTTCCTCTACGATCCCAACGGTGTCCGTCTGGAACTCAATTTCCAGGCCGGCACCTGACCACCGAAAGAAGGCGACATGTCCGACCAGCCGAAGCTCATGATGTATCATTTTCCCGGATGCCCCTTTTCCGAGCGGGTCGAGATCCTGCTCGAGCTCAAGGGGCTCGGCCACATCATGGGCGACATGGAGATCGACATCTCCAAGCCGCGGCCGGACTGGCTGCTGAAGAAGACTCGGGGAACCACGGCGCTTCCGGCGCTCGAACTCGAGAGTGGCGAAACGCTCAAGGAGAGCATGGTGATCATGCGCTACCTCGACGACCGGTTTCCGGAGCCCCGGATCGCGCAGCGCGATCCCTATCGCCATGCCGTCGAGTCGATGCTCTGCGCCACCGACGGCGCCTTTACGGGGGCGGGCTATCGCATGATCCTCAATCGCGATCCCGCCAGGCGCGAGGAGATGCGGCAGGAGGTGGATGCCCAGTTCGCCCGGCTCGACGATTACCTCAGCTATTACAGCCCGGACCGCGACTTCCTTTTCGAGGAATTCGGCTGGGCCGAGGTCGCCTTCACCCCGATGTTCAAGCGGCTCTGGTTCCTCGAATATTATGAGGACTATCAGATCCCCGGCGATCTCAAGCGGGTGCAGCGCTGGCGCGAGGCGTCACTCGCCCATCCGGCGGCCCGGCATCGCAGCTTCGAGGAGCTGATGAAGCTCTATTACGATTACAGCCAGGGTGGCGGGAACGGCCGCATTCCGGAGGGGCGGACCGTCTCAAGCTTCACGCTGGAACCGCATTGGAGCAAGCGACCGATGCCGCCACGCGACAAATGGGGCCAGGCGGCGACCGATGCGGAGCTGGGCCTGGTGGCGGAAACGGTCGCGACCTGATCGGTCAGCCGCGCGGCTGGGCGATCGCGATCAGCTGCTCCGCCCGCCTCAGGTCGTCTGCGCTGTTGACGTTGAAGAAGGGGTCCAAGGGCTCGGTCGGCCAGCCGGCTTCGCTGCGGCCGACGAAGTCGGCGAAGCCGTGCAGGGATCGCCGTCCGGAGACGATATAGTCCCTGAGCCTGAAACGGGTTTCCGTCCGCCACAGCGCGCAGCTTGGATGGATATGGTCGCCGCTGCGCGCCACCGCGACTCCGGTCTCCGGATCGAGCGCCGCTTCCAGGCGCCGGAGCATGTCGTCGGGCAGGAAGGGGGCGTCGCAGGGCATGGTGAGCACTGCGTCCAGCCCCCTCCGGTTGGCGAAGGCGAGGGCCGCCTGCAACCCGGCCAGCGGGCCCGCCAGGGCCCTGTCGTCCAGGATCGTCTCGACCTCGCAGTCCGGTATCTGTCCGGGATGGCGCATCGACACGGCCACCACCGGCGACAGGCGTTGCGCATAGGCGATTGCGCGGTCGATGAACCGGCTGCCGCCGAGCAGGCGGAGCGGTTTGTCGCCGCCGATCCGGCTGCCTTCGCCGCCTGCAAGGATCACGACGCCGCTTTTCATCGCGGGACCATCAGCAGCACCGCGAGCGTTCTGGCCGTCTGATCCATGTCAACCCGGTCCGCCTCATTTTCTCTATTGTCGAATAGGCAAATGCGCAGGCCTATGATAGCTGGAACCTCTCGTGTCCGATCCCCAGATGAGCTCCATGAATCCGGCCGCATCTCCAACTGATCCGCGCAAGGCGATGGTCGACAGTTTCGGCCGGCATATCACCTATGTTCGTCTGTCGATCACCGACCGCTGCGATCTGCGCTGCCGCTATTGCATGGCGGAGAAGATGCGGTTCCTGCCGCGCAGCGAACTGCTGACGATCGAGGAACTGGGCAAGCTGTCGGAGCTGCTGATCGCCCGCGGGGTCCGGAAAATCCGCCTAACCGGGGGCGAACCGCTCGTCCGCCGCGGCGTGCTGGATCTCGTCCGCCTGCTTGGCGACCGGGTCGGGGACGGCCTCGACGAAGTGACGATGACCACCAACGGCACCCAGCTTGCCGGCGTCGCCGATGTGCTGGTCGCGGCCGGGATGCGGCGCATCAACGTCAGTCTCGACAGCCTCGATCCGGAACGTTTCCGCATGGTCACCCGCCGCGGCGACCTCGCCAAGGTCCTGGGTGGCATCGAGGCGGCCCGGCAGGCGGGGCTCGAGATCAAGATCAACATGGTCGCGCTCAAGGGCATCAACGAGGACGAGTTCGATCGCATGCTGGCCTGGTGCGGGGAGCGGGGGTTCACCCTCACCCTCATCGAAACCATGCCGCTGGGCGAAATCGAGGAGGATCGCACCGATCGCTATCTCCCGCTCGACGTCGTGAAGCAGGAGCTGGAGCGCCGGTTCACCCTGGTGCCGACCCTCCACCGGACCGGCGGCCCGGCTCGCTATTTCGATGTGAAGGAGACGGGCACTCGGCTCGGCCTCATCACGCCTTTGTCGAACAACTTCTGCGCCGGCTGCAATCGCGTGCGGATCACGGCGACCGGCACCATCTACGGCTGCCTCGGCCACGACCAGAATGTCGAGCTCCGCGATCTGCTGCGCGGGGGCGGGGTGGATGCCGTGAATGCGGCGCTCGACCGCCTGATCGCGGGCAAGCCGCAGCGCCACGAGTTTGACATCGAGCGTTCCCAACCGGCAGTAGCACGGCATATGAGTGTTACCGGCGGCTGAGAAGAATTGGACCCTGCGCAAAGGTTGGACATCGTCAGGCTGACGCCCGAGGGCGTTGCAGCCGATGAGCGAATCATCGCTGCGGAAGTGCCGGTGGCCGTGAGCTTTTTCGGCATCGGCTATGCGGTGATGATGGCGACTCCGGCGGACCTTCACGACTTCGCCGTGGGCTTCGCGCGGTCGGAACGCCTGGTCGACGATGTCGGTCAGGTTCTGGAGGTCGAGGAGCGGCCGGCCGAGGCGGGCATCATGTTGTCGATCGAACTTGCCCCCGAACGGCGGGACCTGGTGTTCGAGCGGGTTCGGCACCGGATCGGCGAGTCGAGCTGCGGCTTGTGCGGGATCGAGAATCTGGAACAGGCGCTGAGGCCTCTTCCGCGGGTAGCCGTGCCTGCCGGTGGGATCGCGAAGGACATCCTGTTCAATGCCCTCGATACCATCGAGGCGCATCAGCCGCTCAATTCCGCGACCGGCGCAGTGCATGCTGCTGCCCTGTTCGACGGATCCGGCCGCCTGATCGCGATCCGCGAGGACGTCGGACGCCACAATGCCTTCGACAAGCTCGTCGGTCATGCGATGCGCAGCCGGGTCGACCTGGCTTCGGGCTTTGCGTTGCTGACTTCGCGCTGCTCGTACGAACTGGTGGAAAAGGCCGCGCTTGCCGGTATCGGGTTGCTGGTCACGGTTTCCGCACCGACCACCCTGGCGGTGGAACGCGCACAGGAGGCGGGGCTCACCCTGATCGCTCTCGCACGACAGGACGCCATGCTGGTCATGACCGACCCGCACGGGCTCTACACCCTGGAGGCGTGAGGGCACTGGGCCCGGCCGACCGGCCGGGCTCCACGGCTAGCCGGCGTCCGACATCCTGCTGCCCCCGGGACCGCTGAATTCCGTCGCCCGGGTGACCGATTCGGGCTTGCCCTTGGCAGTCGCGAGCTTCTGGACCGCCTCGCGCGCGATGTCGCCCAGGCCTTCGCCGCCTGAATCGAGGTGCGCGATGATCATCTCGCGCATGCGGGGATCCCAGAAATGCCAGAGATGGTCGTAGGTCGCCTCGGCCGCTTCCCCGGAGCGCTGATTGGCGAACTCCCGGGCGATCTGATTGGCCATGTACACAAGGGTCTTGATCGAACTGCTCACTCCGCGGCCTCCGCCATGATGCGCCTGCTGGCCTTCGCCTGCTGTTCGTACCGTTGCTGCCAATCGCTCGGGCCGTTGGAGGGCGATACCTGGACGGCCGTAACCTTATATTCGGGACAGTTGGTCGCCCAGTCCGAATAGTCGGTCGTGACCACGTTCGCCTGCGTCATCGGGTGGTGGAAGGTGGTGTAGACCACGCCCGGCGCCACGCGATCGGTGACCGTGGCACGCAGGGTCGTCTCACCGGCGCGGCTCGCCAGCCGGACCCAGTCGCCTTCCTTGATGCCACGGCTCTCGGCATCGAACGGATGGATTTCGAGCAGATCCTCGTCGTGCCACAGGACGTTCTCCGTCCGCCGCGTCTGGGCGCCGACATTATACTGGCTGAGGATGCGTCCCGTAGTCAGCAACAGCGGGAAGCGCGGTCCCGTCCGTTCGTCGGTCGGCACATATTCGGTGAGCACGAACTTGCCCTTGCCGCGGACGAAGCCGTCGACGTGCATGACCGGCGTTCCTTCCGGCGCCGCCTCGTTGCACGGCCACTGGACCGATCCGAGTTCCTCGATCTTCTTGAAGCTGACACCCGCGAACGTCGGGGTGACGGCCGCGATCTCGTCCATCACCTCGGACATGTGGGTGTAGTTCCAGTTGAGGCCGAGCGCATTGGCGATCAGCTGGGTGATCTCCCAATCCTCATAGCCGTTCTTTGGCTCCATCACCTTGCGGACGAGCTGGATGCGGCGTTCGGCGTTGGTGAAGGTGCCGGTCTTCTCGAGGAAGGTGGAGCCCGGCAGGAAGATGTGGGCGTAATTGGCGGTCTCGTTCAGGAACAGGTCCTGGACGACGACGCATTCCATCGCCGCGAGCCCTGCCGCCACATGCTGGGTGTTGGGGTCGGACTGAAGGATGTCCTCGCCCTGGATGTAGATGCCCTTGAACACGCCGTCCACGGCCGCATCGAGCATGTTGGGGATCCGCAGACCCGGCTCGGGATCGAGCGGCTTGCCCCACAGATGCTCGAACATCTCGCGGGCCGCGTCGTCGGAGACGTGGCGATAGCCGGACAGCTCGTGGGGGAACGAGCCCATGTCGCAGGAGCCCTGCACATTGTTCTGGCCACGCAGCGGATTAACGCCGACGCCCGGCCGCCCGATATTGCCCGTCGCCATGGCGAGGTTGGCGATCGCCATCACCGCCGTGGTGCCCTGGCTATGCTCGGTGATGCCGAGACCATAATAGATGGCCGCGTTGCCGCCGGTGGCGTAGAGCCGCGCGGCGCCGCGGACGAGATCGGCCGGAACGCCGCTGTGCTTCTCCGATGCCTCGGGCGAATGTTCCGGTCGCGCGACGAATTCCGCCCATTCGTTGAACTCGTCCATGTCGCACCGCTCGCGGACGAACTGCTCGTTCACGAGATTTTCGGTGACGATCACATGCGCCAGCGCGGTGAGCACCGCCACATTGGCGCCTGGCCGGACGGGCAGGTGATAGCTCGCCTCGATATGGGGTGAGCGGACCAGTTCGGTGCGGCGAGGATCGACGACGATGAGTTTGGCGCCCTTGCGCAGCCGCTGCTTCATGCGCGACGCGAACACCGGATGGGCGTCGGTGGGATTGGCGCCGATCACCATAATGACGTCGGCATGATCCACGCTGTCGAAATCCTGGGTTCCGGCGGACGTGCCGAAGGTGGTCTTCAGGCCGTAGCCGGTCGGGGAGTGGCAGACCCGCGCGCAGGTATCGACATTGTTGTTGTTGAAGCCGGCGCGGACCAGCTTCTGCACGAGGAACGTCTCCTCATTGGTGCAGCGCGACGAGGTGATGCCGCCGATCGACCGGACCCCATATTTCGCCTGGAGCCGCCGGAACTCGGACGCCGTATGCGCGATCGCTTCCTCCCAGCTCACTTGCCGCCAGGGCTCGTCGATCGAATTGCGGATCATCGGGTGGAGGATCCGCTCGCGGTGGTTGGTGTAGCCCCATGCGAAGCGTCCCTTGACGCAGCTGTGGCCGTGATTGGCCTTGCCGCCCTTCCACGGCACCATGCGCACGACCTCGTCGCCCTTCATCTCCACCTTGAAGGAGCAGCCGACGCCGCAATAGGCGCAGGTGGTCAGGACGCTGGAGTCCGGCTGGCCCTTCTCCACCACCGACTTCTCGATCAGCGAGCCGGTGGGGCAGGCCTGGACGCAGGCGCCGCAGGAGACGCATTCGGACTCGAGGAACGGCTGGTCCTGGCTCGCCGCGACCTTGCTTGCGAAGCCGCGCCCGTCGATCGTCAGGGCGAAGGTGCCCTGGATCTCGTCGCAGGCACGCACGCAGCGGGAGCACAGGATGCATTTGGCGGGATCGAACTGGAAATAGGGATTGGAGGCGTCGATTTCCGAGCAGAGGTGATTGACGCCCTCCTGTCCGTATCGAACCTCGGTCAGCCCGACTTCACGCGCGATCGCGCCCATCTTGTTGTCGTCGGTCTCGGAATCGTTCAGCGCTTCGAGCGGGTGATCGGAGAAATAAAGCTCCATCACGCCGCGGCGCAGCCGCTGGAGCTGCTCGCTCTGGGTTCGCACGACCATGCCTTCGGCCACTGGCGTGGTGCAGGAGGCAGGGGTGCCGGCGCGCCCCTCGATCTCCACCAGGCAGACGCGGCAGGAACCGAAGGCCTGCATGGTGTCGGTGGCGCAGAGCTTGGGAACGTCGGTCCCCATCAGGCCGGCCGCACGCATGATCGACGTGCCGGCGGGAACGGATACCGTCTTGCCGTCGATCGTCAGTTCGACATTGTGATCGGCACTGCTGGGTGGCGTGCCATAATCGGGTTCGCGGATCAAAGCCATGGGTAATCCTCTTCCCTTAAACGCTTGGGCGCCGATGCGGGGCCATCACTGGACCTCCAGGGCATAGGCCCGAAAATCTTCCGGATAGTAACGCAGGGCGGATCGCACCGGATAGGGCGTGAAGCCGCCGAGTGCGCAGAGCGAACCCAGCTTCATCGTGTTGCACAGGTCCTCGAGCAACTCGATATTGGCCTCGACGCGATCGCCCGCAAGGATCCGGTCCAGCGTCTCCTTGCCGCGCGTGGCGCCGATGCGGCAGGGCGTGCACTTGCCGCAGCTTTCCGCCTCGCAGAATTCCATCGCGAAGCGCGCCATGCGGGCCATGTCGACGCTGTCGTCGAACACCACCACGCCGGCGTGTCCGATCAGCCCGTCGGCCTCTGCGAAGGCTTCATAATCGAACGGCAGGTGAAACATGCTGGGCGGGAAATAGGCGCCGAGCGGCCCGCCGACCTGCACCGCACGCACCGGGCGGCCGGAGAGCGTGCCGCCGCCGATATCCTCGACCAGTTCGCCGAGCGTCAGCCCGAACGGCGTCTCGAACAGGCCGCCGTTCCTGATATTGCCGGCCAGCTGGATGGGCATGGTGCCGCGCGAGCGGCCCATCCCGTAATCGGCATAGGCCTGGCCGCCTTCGGCCAGGATGAACGGCACGGCGGCGAGCGACAGCACATTGTTGATCACCGTGGGCATGGCGAACAGGCCCTGGTGCGCCGGCAATGGCGGCTTGGCGCGCACCTGGCCGCGTTTTCCCTCGATGCTTTCAAGCAGGGAGGTCTCCTCGCCGCAGACATAGGCGCCCGCGCCGACACGAACCTCCATGTCGAATGCGTAGGCGGAGCCGCCGACCCGCGGGCCGAGCAGGCCGTGATCGCGCGCCGTCTCGATCGCCTTCTGCATCGCACGGATGGCATGCGGATATTCGGAGCGGATGTAGATGTAGCCATAGGTCGCCCCGACCGCGATCCCGGCGATCGTCATGCCTTCGATCAGCATGAAGGGATCGCCCTCCATCACCATCCGATCGGCAAAGGTGCCGCTGTCGCCCTCGTCCGCGTTGCAGACGATATATTTCTGCGGCGCGACCGTATCGGCGACCGTCTTCCACTTGACCCCGGTCGGGAAGCCGGCGCCGCCCCGGCCGCGCAGGCCCGAGGTGATGACTTCCTGGACGGTTGCGGCCGGCCCGATCTCCAGGGCTTTCTGAAGTCCTTTCGTTCCGCCATGCGCGCGATAATCGTGGAGCGATTGCGGATCGATGATGCCGCATCGCGCGAAGGTGAGGCGGGTCTGCGCCTTCAGGAACGGAATCTCCTCGACGAGGCCGACCCCGCGTGGATGCTCCTTGTCCTCGGCGATCGCTGCCGCGAGCGAGGGCACGTCCTCCACGGACACGCGGGCGAAGCCTGCGCGGCCGCCGCTGGTATCGACCTCGACCAGCGGTTCGAGTTCGAACATGCCCCGCGATCCGGTCCGCACGATCTGCGCCCTGATCCCGCGCGTGGATAGCTCGGACGCCAGCTTCGAGGCGACCTTGTCAGCGCCGACGGCAACGGCCGCGGCATCTCCGGGAACATAGATCTTCATGCTACCGCCTCGTCAGCCAGATGGGTGACGTTGGTTTCGTCGAGCCGCCCGAAGACCTGGTCTCCGACCAGGGCCGAAGGGCCGCTGGCGCACAGGCCGAGGCAGTAAACGGTCTCGACCTGGACTCGCCCGTCCTGCTCGAGGAGCGGGACGATGGCCTCGACGCCGCGCGCCTTGCAGGCTTCGGCGCGGCAGAGCTTCACCACCGGCTTCTCCGCCGGCCGCTCACGGAAATCGTGATAGAAGCTGATGGTCCCGTGGACTTCGGCTCGCGAGAGGTTGAGGGCACCGGCGATGACCGGAACCGCATCGGCCGGAATATAGCCGAAGCCGTCCTGGATATCGTGGAGGATCGGGAGCAGAGCGCCCATCCGCTTGCTGTGCCGCGCGACAATTTCTTCGATCTGTTCCAGCGCTCCCGCCGACAAGGGGTCGGAGCGCGCACCCGTGTTGCTCACTGTGCCTGCCTCATTGTGGAGTAGTGGCAGCGTCCGACGCATTGGCTCTGCATGCCGCCGGAACGATCAATATGCCATAACGCACGGTAGACGGCCATGGTCCCCGTCGCAAGTAGTATGTTGCACAAACGAATTCGGACGCGTTGCGGTTGGGGCCGATACCGTCATGGTCTTGCCGGTGAACGCTATGCGCCTCGCTGCGTTGATCCGGCGTCACTTCAAGGATCGGAGGCAGGCATGGCTGCCAGGCTCAAGCCCCTGTCCGGCCAGGTGCGCAGCCTCTATGCGCCGGTGGCCCGGCACCCTGCCGCGGCGGTTGCCTCCGCGGCCGTCGCCGCGGCAGGCGTTGGCGCCCTCCTGTGGGACCACAGGCGGCGCACGGGTCGCCGAAGCCAGGGATGCGAGGATGCCCGTCTGGCGGAAGCATTGGAGGAGCTGGAAGGTCATCCGACCTGAATCGCCGCCTCGTCGAACGGTTCAGGCGGAGCCCTGCAGGGGGAAATAGGCCCTCAGCGTCCGGATCGTGTCCACGGCGGAACGGTGATGAACGAAGATTCCACCGGCTTCCTCCCAGCGGTGGCGGTGGGTCAGGGTATCGTCCACCAGCACGTCGCCGCTCCGGGCGTGATCGCGCTTGTCGACCGCCATGCAGGTGATGATGGGGGTTCCGGGGAAATGCCGGGCCGCCCAACGCACCTTCTGGTCCGCGGCCCAGTTCCCGTGCGGGAGCCCGGTCAGGATGATGGGCTCCAGGTGGCGCACGGCGTCGAACAGGGCCATTGCATCCGGCATCAGCGGCAGATGCGCATAGAAATCGGGTGCGCGAGCGAGTCGCTGCCAGAACCGCCCCATGCCGTGCCGCGCGATATAGGCCTCGGGAGATGCGCCGAGAATGTCGCTGGCGCCCGCCGCGAAATCGGCAAGCACGCCGTCGCAGTCGAGAAAGAGCCGTCGCGCGGTCATGGAAGGCGGGCCGGATCGAGCCGGACCGGGATCGGCGGGTCGATCGCCTCCCAGCCGAAGGCCGCGATGACGTCGTTGCTTTCCCTCGCCTGCCGGCCTTCGCCCAGCGACCAGGTGATGTGAAAGGTGCTTCCGTCCGGCCTGTCGGTCGTGCCTCCGATCCGGACGACCATCGCCTCGACGCCCTTGCCGTCGTCGCTGCGTCCCACGATCTCGCCGGCAAACTCCCCGGGAAGCTCCGAGTGGCGCTCCACCCGCGATCGCAGCGTCACGTGATCGGCGACCGACCTGGCATAATGCGGACGGAAGCGTTCGAGCAGTTCGCGCCTCTGGGCCGGGTCGAGTTTCCAGCCGATCACGGACTTGCCGGGCTTTGCCAGCGCATGGGCCTGTTGGGCGGAAAGCATCCTATTCTCAACCTGCTGCCGGAATTCCGGTTCCGGCCGTGAGGGGTTGTTAAATCTTGGCCGCTACCCTCGCGGCCATGACCAGGAGGATCCATCTGATCGCCGCCGCGCGCCCCAATTTCATGAAGGTGGCGCCGCTGTGGCATGCCCTCGCGGCCGCGGCGGATTTCGACCCGGTGCTGATCCATACCGGGCAGCATTATGATGCGAACATGTCGGACTCCATCTTCGCCGACCTTCGTCTTCCCAGGCCAGACCATCATCTCGGCATCGGATCGGGGTCCCATGCCGAACAGACGGGCGGCGTGATGATTGCCTATGAGCGGGTGGCGATGGAGGACCGGCCCGACTGGCTGGTGGTGGTGGGGGACGTGAATTCGACTGCCGCCTGTGCCCTGGTTGCAGCCAAGCTTCGCATTCCGCTCGTGCATCTGGAAGCGGGCCTCCGCAGCCGGGACAGGGACATGCCCGAGGAGATCAATCGGCTGGTCACGGACGTCCTGGCGGATGTGCTCTGGACGCCGTCTCCCGATGCGGACGCCAACCTCCTGGCCGAAGGCGTGGCCGAAGATCGCATCACCCGGGTGGGCAACATCATGCTCGACAGTTTCGAGCTGGTGCGCCCCGCGATCGAGTCGGCCAAGTCCGCCGATGCCTATGGGCTTCGGAAAGGAGCCTATGGAGTCGTGACCCTCCACCGGCCCTCCAACGTGGACGATCCCGGTAAGCTCGCCCAGCTGGTGGAAAGTCTGGCGGCGGCGCAGCAGCGGATTCCACTGATCTTCCCGGTCCATCCGCGGACGGCGCAGCGCCTTGCCGCAACCGGCTTCGATTCGCGGCTGCGCGACGCCGGTATCATCCTGGTCGAGCCCTTGTCCTATATCGGCTTCATGAGCCTGGTGCTCGACAGCGCCGCCGTGATCACGGACAGCGGGGGGCTCCAGGAGGAAACCACCTATCTGGGGATTCCCTGCCTGACCCTGCGGGAGAATACCGAGCGCCCGATCACCCTCACCGAGGGAACCAATCGCCTGGTGGCGCCGTCCACGCTTGCCCTCGCCCTGGGCCGCGCGCTGGCGACCGCACGGGAGGATCGCAGGCGGCCGCAATTCTGGGACGGAAACACCACGTCCCGCTGTCTGGACGACCTGCGCCGGCGCGCGGCGCGGCCCGCGATATCGGATCTTCGTCGCGCATCCTGAAAGTCGATCGCGGCAGGTCGTTGGCGGCCGCGCTGGTCAATCACCGGGCGAAATGCCATTGCCTCGTCTGAGTAGATCGGAAGGAGGGAGGCCATGGCGCAGCGCCATCTGTCGAGCCGGGGAGCCATAGTTGCCTGGGCGCTGTGCGGCGCTGCGGCGGGTGCGGCCGAGCCGGCAAACGTGACCCGGATCGCCGACGAGGTCTCCGAAAATTCGCTGCGCTCCATCGTCGAGCACCTCGTTTCCTTCGGCACGCGCCACACGCTTTCGTCCCAGACCGACCCGAAGCGAGGGATCGGCGCGGCACTCAAATGGACCGAGGCGCAATTCCGCTCCTATTCCGAAGCGTGCGGAGGCTGCCTGCGGGTGGAGATGCCGTCCGAGGTGATGACCGGCCCGCGCGTTCCCAATCCCACCCGGGTCGTGGACGTCCTGGCCATCCAGACGGGCACCGTGGATCCGCAGCGCGTCGTCATCATCGCCGGCCATATCGACAGCCGGGTCACCGATGTGATGGACGCGATCTCGGATGCCCCCGGCGCCAATGACGACGGGTCCGGGACCGCTGCGGTCATCGAAGCCGCGCGCGTCCTCTCGAAGCATGAATTCCCCGCGACCATCGTCTACGCCGCCCTCTCCGGCGAGGAGCAGGGGCTGCTCGGGGGCAAGATCCTCGCCGACTTCGCCCGCGCCCGGGGCTGGGAAGTCGTCGCGATGTTCAACAACGACATCGTCGGCAACAGCTGCGGCTCCGACGGTCAATGCGACGACAGGCACGTGCGCGTCTTTTCCGAGGGCGTGCGCGCCGATGCGACACCGGACCTGCTGCGCGAGCAGCGCAGCCGCGGCGGCGAGAACGACTCGCCGTCCCGCAATCTTTCGCGCTTCGTCGACAGCCTGGCCGACAGGTCCGGCATCGGGCTGGACGTCCGCCAGATCTGGCGGACCGACCGGTTCGGGCGTGGAGGAGATCATCGGATGTTGCTCGATGCTGGCTTCCCCGCCGTGCGCTTCACCGTCGCGGTCGAGAATTACGACCAGCAGCATCAGGATCTCCGGGTGGAGAAGGGAATCCGCTACGGCGACACGATCGACGCGATGGACTTCCGCTATCTCGCCAGGGTCACGAAGCTGAACGTCGCTGCGCTTGCGGCGCTGGCCCGGGCGCCCCGGCCTCCGGTCGCGACGGTCCGCGGCGAGGTATCGCCCGATACCGAAGTCGCATGGGCGCCGGTGCCGATGGCCGACCGCTATCGCATCAGCTGGCGTCCGACCGATGCGTCGCAATGGACGAACAATATGATCGTGCCGTCCACGCAGACCCGGCAGGTGCTGAAGAGGATCCGTGTGGACGATTGGGTGTTCGGTGTATCTGCCCTGTCCGCCGACGGTCACGAGAGCCCGGTCGCCTCCGCGACTCCCGGGGGTGCCTTCGGGCCGCTTGCGGGCAGTCGCGAAAGCGGAACCAACCCTCCAGCCCGGCGTCCTTGACGCCATGGCACGCAAACCCAGGAGGGCCGGCCTTCCCACCCGCGAGCAGATCCTCGAATTCATCGAAAGCTCGGATCAGCCTGCCGGCAAGCGCGAGATCGCACGAGCCTTCGGCCTTTCCGGCCAAGACAAGATCGCGCTGAAGCAGCTGCTTCGCGACATGGGGGACGAAGGCCTGATCGAATCGGCACCTGGTCGTGCCTTCCACCGTCTGGGCGGCGTGCCGAAGGTCACGGTGCTTCGCGTCACCGACGTCGACGACGGCGGCACCGTCTGGGCCGTCCCCGAACGGTGGGAATCCGAAGCGCCGCAGCCGCGGTTGCGCGTACAGGAGCGAGGGCGCAGGAGTGCGCTCGGCTCCGGCGACCGCATCCTGGCCCGGACCGAGCAGCGGGGGACCGGCTACATCGCCCATCCTATGAAGAAGCTGGCGCGCGGCAGCGAGCTGGTGCTGGGTGTGGTCCATCAGGAAGGCGACAGCTACTGGCTGCGCCCGGTCGAGAAGAAGGAGCGGCGTGATCTCGCCATTTCCGATCTCGGAAAGGCGCAGCCGGGCGACCTGGTTCTGTGCGAGAAGACCGGCCGGCCCCCGCGGATCAGCGCACGCGTCGATGCCGTGCTCGGGGATCCCTTCGCGCCCCGCAGCTTCAGCCTCATCGCGATTCACAAGCACGGCATTCCCCACGAATTTCCCGACCATGTGCTCGAAGCCGCCGATCGCGCGGCGGAAGCCGCGCTTGGCGAGCGGGAGGATCTGACCCACCTGCCGATCGTCGCGATCGATCCGGCGGACGCGCGCGACCATGATGACGCCGTGTGGGCCATGCGCGACGACGATCCCGCCAATCGCGGCGGCTGGAAGGCGATCGTCGCCATTGCGGACGTGAGCTTCTATGTCCGCCCGGGCTCGCCGCTCGACAAGGAGGCCCGCAAGCGCGGCAACAGCGTCTATTTCCCGGATCGGGTGGTGCCGATGCTGCCGGAGCGGCTCAGCGCCCACGTGTGTTCGCTGAAGCAGGGCGAGGATCGGGCGGCCATCGCATGCCATCTGCAGGTGACGAAGGACGGGCAGCTCAAGAGCTGGCGCTTCGCGCGCTCGCGGGTCCGGATCGCCGCCAATATCGCCTATGAGGATGCCCAGGCGGCGATCGACGCCGCCATCGCCGACGAGGATCGGGTCGAGCTCTCTTCGTCTCCCTGTTCGCTGCCGGAACCAGATCTGCAGACGGGTTCGGGAGGGGTTTGCGCCAAGCTGGTCACGGGCGTCCTGCTGCCGCTGTGGGACTGCTGGCAGGCCCTGTACCACGCCCGGGAGAAACGCGAGCCGCTCGAGCTCGAGCTGCCGGAGCGCCAGGTCGTGCTGGATGAGAAGGGGCGGATCGCTTCGGTGGCGCCACGGGAACGGCTGGACGCCCACAAGCTGATCGAGGACTTCATGGTCGCGGCGAACGTCGCTGCGGCCAAGGCGCTCGAAGCGAAGAAGGCGCCGGTCATGTACCGCAACCACGAGCCGCCGGGGCGGGAGAAGCTCGTCGCCCTCAAGGACTATCTCAAGACCTTCGATGTCGAATTCGCGCTCGGTCAGGTGATCAGGCCGGCGACCTTCAATCGCATCCTCGACCGGGTCGGGGACGCGGATTTCCGTCCCCAGATCATGGAGCAGATCCTGCGGACTCAGACCCAGGCCTATTACGGTCCGGAGAATCACGGGCACTTCGGTCTGGCGCTCGGCAGCTACGCGCATTTCACCAGCCCGATCCGGCGCTACGCCGATCTCGTCGTCCATCGATCCCTCGTGCGCAGCTACGGCTTCGGAGACGGGGGCCTGAGCGATGCGGAAGCGGAGGCCATGGAGGTGACCGGCGAGTTGATCTCGCAGCTCGAGCGGCGCGCGATGGAGGCGGAGCGGGAGACGCTCGACCGCTATGTCGCCGCCTATCTCGCCGACCATGTCGGCGAGCTCGTCGACTGCCGGATTACGGGCGTGCAGCCGTTCGGCTTCTTCGCGACGGTCGAGGGACTGGGCGGGGACGGCCTCGTCCCCGTGTCAACGCTCGGGATCGAATATTTCCGATACGATGAGGCGAGCCAGACCCTGGTGGGCGATGACAGCGGTCTCGAATTCGCGCCCGGACAGCGACTGAAGCTGCGGCTGGCGGAAGCCAATCCGATCAGCGGCGGCCTGCGGTTCGAGCTTCCCGACAGTCCTGCCGGAGGTTTGACCTCCCGGCCCCGCCGCAGCGGTCAGGCGAACGACCAGCGCAAGCAGCGCCGGCTCCAGGGAAGGCGTGGGCGGCCTGCGAACATCCGGCACAAGGGCGGGCGGCGCTGATCCGATCGGATGCTAGCGACGGGCGGCAACCCAGCTTCTGCCCTGGGTCTCGACGAGGTGCACCAGGTCGCCCATCGCGACGTCCATGTCGATCATGTGGAGCCCCCATTCGCTGAGCGGCTCCCCAGCGGGCTCCATGTCGCCCTTGATCTCGTCGACGCGGGGATCGTTCGGGTCGGCATTCACCGTCACCGCCAGCCAGGAGGCCCGGCCATCGGTCTGGCACTCCCCGCTGAGCAGGCCCGGCACCTGCACGTGGCTGGTGGTCACCGGCTGTTCGGGCCGGGTCCAGGGCTTCTGCGGCCGCGGAGTCCCGCCGGCCGGAACCCAGCGGGTCTGAAGATAGGCGTCCAGCGGCGCGCTTCCGCCTGACAGCGATGCGGGATTGACGCAGGCTTCCTGCAGTCCTTCGGGAGCGCGGCCGAGCACGGCATTGACTGGCGGCGGATCGTCGGCGCGGCGGCTGTTGTAGGCGACGAGGCAGCCGGTCTGGTCTTCACGCCTGCAGAGTGGGATCGTCTCGAAGTCGCCTCCGATGTCCTGCCCCGGAGGAACGCTGACCGCGCCGCCGATCAACAGGGCCGAGACGAGCCGCTGCCGATCCGGCGTACCTTCGATCCGCCGCATGACCAACTCGCGCAACAGGAATGCACCTTGGGAATGGCCGATGAGGACGACGCCGCGACCCTGATTGTCATGTTCGAGATAGTGCGCCCAGGCCGCCGCGACGTCGCCGAAGGTCATTTCCCTGTCGGCAGGCGGCGCCTGGCCGATGAGGGCGGCCACGGTGCCGGACCGGTACATGGGGGCGAACAGGCGGCACACGCTGGCGAAGCGGGCGAACTGATTCTGTACGACCGGTATCTCTTCCCACGGCTTGGTGCCGGGCACGAGGTCGCTATTCGATGCCGGATCCTGGGACGAGGTCGGATAGACGTAGAAGCAGTCGATCGGCGGGAGTGCTGCGGGCCGCCAGGGGTCCACCCTCAGCCGTCCGTCCGCGGAGACCACCGTCACGTCCAGGTTCACGCTGCAGTGCTGCATCGCGTCCGGCCGGCAAAGCCAGTGATCCGGCCGCGAATAATCCGGCGCGGGCCCCGGCATCACCGTGGGTGTCGCTTCGCCGGCGCGCTCCTGGGCGGCTGTGGCGGACGCGAGCAACAGCGCCGCCAAGATCATTGCGGCATGCGATTTCCGGCGCGCCATCAGGTCCTCCCGCTCTTGCGCCATCCAATGGCCCCGGCTTCGGTCCGTGAGTCAACAGGTCCGCATCCTTCGATCGCAGGAGAGGGGCTGCCCGTTGCGGTGCGCTCGGCCGGTCGTTCGACGCTTCCGCCGCAGCCGCGTACCGCACAAACGAAAGGGGCCGGAAGGTTTCCCTTCCGGCCCCTCAATTCGGAGAGTCGTCAGATTACGACATTTCCGACTCGACGTTGTTGAACGTGTTGCTGATGGTGCTGCCCAGACCACGCATCGCGGCAATCGCAGCAACGGCGATGAGAGCGGCGATCAGGCCATATTCGATGGCGGTCGCGGCCTTGTTGTTCTTGATGAACTTCTTGATGAAAATCATTTGCCCTGTCCTTTACTTGTCCGCACGTCCACATGGTCCGTAAGGACGAACCTCGTGCAGCGACGAAAGTACGAGTGCGCGGTTAGCAAATGTTTAAAGCGCCGTAGCAATTCGACCGTAATCGACGTTAGCGCCTGCATAACCCTCCAAGTTCGGGAAATTACAGGCGATTTCCACGGTCTGGCCGCTCGGGCCCAGACCTCTGAGAGGTGCGAATCGGCGGCGGTCATTACGACCAACCTGCCGCAGGGTATCAGAGGCGCGGCAGCGTGACCCCGCGCTGGCCCATATATTTCCCCGCCCGGTCGGCGTAGCTGACCTCGCAGGGCTCGTTGCCCTTGAGGAACAGAAACTGGCAGGCGCCCTCGTTCGCATAGACCTTGGCGGGGAGCGGCGTCGTGTTGGAGAATTCGAGGGTCACATGTCCTTCCCACCCGGGTTCGAGCGGGGTGACGTTCACGATGATTCCGCAGCGGGCATAGGTCGACTTGCCGAGGCAGATGACGAGGATGTCGCGCGGCACCCGGAAATATTCGACCGTCCGCGCCAGGGCGAAGCTGTTCGGCGGAATGATGCAGCAGTCGGTCTTGCGGTCGACGAAGCTGTTGGACGCGAAATTCTTGGGGTCGACGACGGCATTGTCGACGTTGGTGAATATCTTGAACTCGTCGGCCACGCGCGCGTCATAGCCGTAGGATGAAAGCCCGTAGCTGATCGTTCCCTCGCGGCGCTGGCCGTCCACGAAGGGTTCGATCATTCCGTTCTCGAGTGCCTGGGTTCGAATCCAGCGATCCGACATTATGCTCAAGGAGGGGCCTCCACCATCTCAGCTGTCCGGCGGGCATTCGAGGCCCGGACGCCTCGAGTCAAGGCGGGCCATGATAGGCTCCGCGCGCAATCCCGGCCTGCCGTGCCTCCTCCCAGTTGCGGGCGAACAGGCGGTCCCGGTGGTCGCCGCCCTCCGTGGCCTTGATATAGGCGAAGTCGACGTCCTGCCCAGGAAGGGCGAACCAGTCGATTTCGCCCTGATGATGCGAAACGTCGATACCCTGGACCGGGAAGGCCCTGGTGGAAGGCCGCCAGCCGGTGAAGAACAACCAGGCGAGCGCCGCCAGGAGGGCTCCGGCGACCGGCACCAGCAGGGCCAGCCTGACCACGCCCTTCGGGTCATTTGATGTGAAGCACGCAGATCAGGGTGAACAGGCGGCGGGCGGTGTCGAAATCCACGTCGATCTTTCCGGCAAGCGCTTCCTGGAGCAACTCGGCCGCATCATTATGGAGCGCCCTGCGGGCCATGTCGACGGTTTCGATCTCCCGCGCCGACTTGGATCGTACGGCATGGAAATAGCTTTCGCAGATGGCGAAATAGTTGCGGATCGGACGCCGGAAGCGCGCGAGGCTGAACCGGACCGTCTCCAGCGGTTCGTTCGCGTCATTGTGCAGGTCGATGGCCAGCCGGTCGTCCTCTATGCGAAGCAGGATCCGGAACGGCCCCTGATGAGCGGCCGGCGCGAAATAATTGCTTTCCAGCAGGTCGAAGATGGCGACGCGCCGCTCCTGTTCGATCTCCCGCTTGCGGCGGATGATCGAGCCCTCGTCGAGCCTGATATCGATGATGCGCGGATCGGCCATGTGCGGGTGTTACCCGGGCCGGAGCCGCTTATCCACAAGCACTCCACATTCCACCCACCGAAATCGAACCCAGGGGAGTGGAAGCGGCTGTGCGACGCGCCGATTTGGGACTAGAACCGTGCCCATGGTCACACCCCTAGCCGTCGTCCCGCCGCTCGAGAGCGAAGGCGCCTCCCTGCCCCAGAACGTCGAAGCGGAAGCTGCGCTGCTCGGCGCGCTGATGATCGACAACCGCCTCGCCGAGGACATCCAGCTCAAACTGCGCCCGGAGCATTTCTTCGAGCCTCTCCATGGCCGGATCTACGAGCAGATATTGAAGCTGATCGACCGCAACATGATCGCCAATCCGGTGACGCTGCGGCCCCTGTTCGAAGCGGACGAGGAGATGAAGGAGGTCGGCGGCCCCTCCTATCTCGCCCAGCTCACCGGCAGCGGCGCGGCCATTATCGGCGCCCGTGACTTCGCCGAACAGATCTACGACCTAGCCCTGCTGCGCGCGCTGATCGGCGTCGGCCGCGAGATGGTGGAATATGCGATCGACACCAGCAGCGAGGTCGACCCGAGGTCGCAGATCGAGAACGCAGAGGCTGCTCTTTATCGCGTCGCGGAGGAGGGGGGCGGCGAAGGCTCGGTCAAGAGCTTCGCCCAGGCGACCCGCATGGCGGTGCAGATGGCCGAAAAGGCGCTCAACACCGGCGGCGGGCTATCGGGAATTACCACCGGCCTCGAGAGCGTGAACGGCAAGACCGGGGGCCTCCATCACAGCGACCTCATAATCCTCGCCGGGCGTCCGGGCATGGGGAAGACGGCGCTCGCCACCAACATCGCCTTCAACGCCGCGCAGCGGCTGGTGCGCGACCTGGCCGACGGAATCGCGCAGGAAAAGTCGGCGGGCGCGGGGGTGGCCTTCTTCAGCCTCGAAATGTCGGCGGATCAGCTCGCCACTCGTATCTTGGCGGAGCAATCGGGGATCAGCTCCGAGAATCTGCGCATGGGCAAGATAAGCCAGCAGGACTTCCGCAATCTGGCCCGTGCCGCCGCGGACCTCGAAGGGCTGCCGCTCTACATCGACGACACGCCCGGTCTCACCATCGCGGCGCTGCGCACACGGGCGCGGCGGCTGAAGCGGCAGAAGGGGATCGGCCTGATCGTGGTCGACTATCTGCAGCTGCTGCAGGGCACCGGGCGCAACGCCGGCGACAATCGCGTGCAGGAGATCTCCGAGATCAGCCGCGGCCTCAAGACGCTGGCCAAGGAGCTCAATGTTCCAGTGATTGCGCTGTCGCAGCTGAGCCGTGCCGTCGAACAGCGCGAGGACAAGCGGCCCCAGCTTGCGGACCTGCGCGAATCCGGCTCGATCGAGCAGGACGCCGACATCGTGCTCTTCGTCTATCGCGAGGAATATTATGTGGCGTCGCGCGAACCCAAGCGGCCGATCGAAGGGGACGATGCGAAGATCCACGACGCGCATGAGGAGTGGGTCCGGGACATGGAACGCGTTTACGGCCTCGCCGAGTTGATCATCGCCAAGCAGCGCCACGGCGCGACGGGCAAGGTCAAGCTGAAGTTCGAGAGCAAGATCACGCGCTTCTCCGACTATATCGAAGAAAGCTACTTGCCCGAGCCACGGGGCTGAACTGCGCGCCTAGCGGAAATCCGGCTGCATCGCGATGATGAGCAACACGAACAGGGCGTAGAGCAGGGCCGGGGCCGCCGGCAGGGCGAGCAGGACGATGGCGCCCGCGCGCTTCCCCTTCGACCAGAGGGTCTGGGCGGCGAGGAGGACGCCGATCGGGGTTGCCAGCAGGACCAGCCAGAGCAGCATGTTGCCGCCGTCGATGCTGCCGTCGCCCAGCCCGATGGCGAAGAACCAGAGCAGGACGGCGGTGGCGCACCCCACGGTCGCCTGCAGTAGCCGGTAGAAGATCATCGGTTTCCCCGCTTGTACGGTTCCGCCCTTCGAGTGCGATCGTGCGGTAACCGGATCCTGCGCAGCATGCCCGCGCCGTTGCCGGTCAATCCTCCATCGTGCTGGCGATGTCGCGCAATCCGACCCCGATCGAGGCGCGGGCCTGCTCTGCCTCCGAGGAGACGACCGGATAGGCGCAATAATCCGCCGCATAATAAGCGCTCGGCCGGTGGTTTCCGCTGAGCCCCACCCCGCCGAACGGGGCATTCGAGGGGGCTCCATTGGTCGGCTTGTTCCAGTTGATGACGCCTGCGCGGATGTTCGCCCAGAATCTGTCGTAGAGTTGCGGGCTTCCTCCGATCAGCGTGGCGGAAAGACCGTATCGGGTGCTGTTCGCCTCGACCAGGGCCGCATCGAAGTCCGGAACCCGGATCACCTGGAGGATAGGACCGAACATCTCCACGTCCGGTCGCTTGTCCACCTCCGTCACGTCGATGATCGCCGGCAGCAGAAAGGGTCGGTCGGGCTTCGGCCGGTCGAGATGCTTGATGGGCCTGCCGCCCTTCATCATCAGGCCGAGGAAGGCTTCCTGAAGCTGGTCGGCCGCCTGGTTGTCGATCACCGGTCCCATGAACGGGCTGGGTTTCGCATGCGGTTCGTCGACGATCAGCCGTTCGGCGGTCTTGAGGACGGTCCCGATCAGCTCCTCATGCGCCCCGTCCCTGACGATCAGACGCCTTGCTGCCGTGCAGCGCTGCCCGGCGCTGAGGAAGGCCGACTGGATCACCAGCACCGCTGCGGCATGGACGTCGGCTGCATCCCAGACGACAATGGGGTTGTTGCCGCCCATCTCCAGGGCAAGGATCTTCTGCGGCGTGTCCGCAAACTGCTGGTGAAGGGCGAGTCCTGCCCGCGCCGATCCTGTGAACAGCAGGCCGTCGAGCCCGGGGTGGGAGGCGAGGGCCCTGCCGGTGTCGGGTCCCCCGATGAGACAGCGGACGACATCCTCCGGCACGCCCGCCTTGTGGTAGAGCCCTACCAGGAACTGCCCGGTGGCCGGGGTCTTCTCGGACGGTTTGAACACGACCGCATTGCCGGCGATGATGGCGGGCACGATGTGGCCGTTCGGAAGATGGGCGGGGAAGTTGTAGGGGCCCAGCACGCCCAGCACGCCATGGGGCTTGTGTCGCAGCGCGACCTTGGTGCCGAGAGCGCCTTCGAGCCGGCGCTGCGAGGTTCGTTCGGAATAAGCGGAAATGGAGATCTCCACCTTGTTTCGGACCGCCTCGACTTCGGTGGCGGCTTCCCACAGCGGCTTTCCCGTTTCCCTGGCGATGAGATCGGCGAACGCGTCGGATTCGGCACGAACGGCATTGGCGAAGCGCCGAAGGGTCTCGATCCGGACGGTGAGCGGCCGCGCCGCCCAGCTTGCCCATGCGCTGCGAGCGCGAGCGACTTCCGCGTCCGCATTACCGACTTCACCGGACCAGAGTGTGGCGCCGGTCGCCGGTTCCATGGAGGTCAAGATCGTGCCGGACACCTGGTCATCATCTCCTTCGCCCGCTCGGCCTGCTGCGCGGACCGCAGCAAAGGCCACGCGACACCGGATATCGCGGCATAGCCCCTATCTTCCCTGAATTTGAAGCCCAAAGCTCGCCCCACCCGAAACCGCGCATCGACCCTCATATAGGGCGCCGTCCGAATGCTGTGGAGGTCAGGATGATGGAGTCCGCCTCATGGGGCGGGGCCGCCGCTCCCAGCATGCGATGATGGACAGAACAGCCGCCAGCGGCAGCGTGTTGGGTCCGGCGTAGAGCCCGAAATAGGCGGCAACCGGCAGGCCGGCCAGAATCCAGAGCGCCCCCATTATCGCCGGGCCACGTCCCTTCGTCGCCAGCCAGGCGAACGGAAGCGCCAGCAGCAAGGTATCGTAGTTGAGCAGATAAGGCGGAATCAGGAGCGTGGCGGCCGCGAGCATCGGAACCCTGCCCTCCATGTCACGACTCCAGGCCAGCCAGACGACGGCCGCGGCGCTCGCGGCAATCGCGCCGTGCAGCACGAGCGCGAGGGCCTCGTTCGCCCCGAACCATCGGAACAGGGCATAGGGGCTTGCCAGTTCGGTCCACGGCCAGGCTCCCTCGCCCAGATGTGTGCTGAATTCCCCGAGGAGGTGGAGCCATTCGGCAAGGCGGGAAGTGCCGAACAGCACTATCGACAGGATCGTCAATCCAAGAACGGAGGCAGCGGCGCCAGCGAGCGACCTGTGCAATCGGCCGGCAAGGAGAGCGAATGGAATGAGCAGAGCCAACTGGGGCTTGAGCGCCATCAGGCCGAGCACCGCCCCCCCGGCGAACGGACGGCGGGCTACCAGGCTGCTCCCCCAGGCGAGCGTCGCGGTAGCCAGGAAGCCGGTCTGGCCGATGATGACGTTGCTGATCGCCGATGGGTGTGCGGCGGCCGCCCGGTTACGGGTCGATAGCAGGAACAGGAGAGCCGAGGCGAGTATCCAGATCGGGAAGGCGAGCGTGAACGGAAGGAGGCCGAAGGGGGTTACGACCAGCAGAAAGGCCGGCGGGTAGGGAAAGGGCATGAGCCCGGAAATGGGAGCAACGGTCCGTTCGACCTGACGATGCGCTTCGATGTCGTAGACGCTGCCGACCTCCCCCGTCAGCACCATCCGTCCTGCGGCCCAATAAGCGATGAAATCCATCGACCGCGGCTGGGAGAGGTTCGACCAGATCGACAGGATAGCGATCACCGCCGTCACTGAAATCGCGGCCACCGCGGCAAGTCGCCCCAAATGCTGCATCTCCGTCTCCCCCGGACGCGGGCCGTATCATCGATCGGGGCGGGCAGCCAATCCGCGTCCGCATCCGGCAGGCAGGGATCGATATCGTAGCGGTGGGCAAGCGGGCTTCGGATATGCAATGGCTCGAAGATGAAGAGGGATGGACCAGAATCGGCCCAGAGGGAGGCGCATGACGGCTTGGACTGACGGATACTGGTGGTCGGGGGACGGATTGCGGCTTCACTATCGGGACTATGCCGGTCCGGATGGACGACCACCCATCCTCTGCATCCCCGGTCTCACGCGCAATGCCCGCGACTTCGATGGCGTGGCGGCCCGGCTTGCCGGGGAGTGGCGGCTGATCTGCGTGGAGCTGCGCGGGCGGGGCGAGAGCGCCTATGCGCAGGATCCGATGACCTATGTGCCGCTCATCTATCTCCAGGATGTGGAAGTTCTTCTGCAGGAGCTTGGGCTGAAGCGCCTGGTCCTTTTCGGCACTTCGCTGGGCGGGCTCCTCACCATGCTTCTGGCCATGCGGGACCACCGCCGCATCGCGGCGGCGCTGATCAACGATGTCGGGCCGACGCTGGATCCGCGCGGGCTGGAACGGATCCGGACCTCCGTCGGGCGGTCGCAGAGCTGGCCGACCTGGCTTCACGCCGCGCGCCACTTTGCCCAGACGCACGGCGCCATCTACCCCGGATGGGACCTCGATCAATGGCTGGTGCACGCCAAGCGGTTGTGTCGACTGACGCCCGGCGGCCGGATCATACTGGACTATGATCCGCGGATCGCGGAACCGTTCAAGATTCCGGGCAACGAGGCGGGCGTGGACATGTGGCCAGCGTTGGCGGCGCTGGACGGGATTCCCACCCTGGTCGTGCGGGGCGAGCTGTCCGACCTGCTCGCGCCGGAGACGGTCGATGCCATGAAGGCACGATGCCCACACATAGAATCGGTGACCATCCCCGAAGTGGGGCATGCGCCGACGCTCGAGGAACCCGAAGCAATCGAGGCGATCGGCCGGCTGCTGGCACAGGCAAGGGATCGCTGACCATGGCAGTCGGGTCGGGACATGATTGCCGCTTTCCCCCGCGACGTGCCGCGCGATAAGGGGCCATGAGCGCCGCAATCCTCCATGCGCATTCGACATTCTCGCTCGGCGGCAAGGAAGCGCGAGCGGTGCGGCTGATGAACGCCTTCGGCGATCGCGCGACTCACACTATCCTGAGCGCAATGCCGGGGCAGATGTCGGCCCGCGCCCGCATCGATCCCGGCATCGCCGTCCGCTTCCCGGACGATGCGCCGGCGCTCGCCGGCAGACCCAGCCTCGCGCGCCTGTACCGGCTGTCGCGCTTCATGCGGGGGTTCGACCTGGTGCTCACCTATAATTGGGGCGCCTTCGACATGGTCATGGCACGGCACCTGTTCGGAGGGCCACCGCTCATCCACCATGAGGACGGGTTCAATGAAGACGAGGCGGATCGCCTGAAGTCCGGCCGCAATCTCTACCGCCGGCTCGGCCTGTCCGCCGTGCATCGGCTGGTGGTCCCGTCGCTGCAACTCGAGCGGATCGCCCGTACGGTCTGGGGGCAGCCCCCCGAGCGCATCGTCCGGATCGCCAACGGTATTCGGGTGGACGAATTCGGCACACGGCCACCCGCCGACGCCGTGCCGGGGCTTGGCCCGGTCCGTGACGAGATCGTGATCGGTACGCTTGCGGGTTTGCGGCCCGTCAAGAATCTGCCGAGGCTCGTGCGTGCCTTCGCCGCGATGAAGACGCGCAATGCGCGACTGGTCATTGCCGGAGAAGGACCGGACAGCGAGCGCATCGCCGAGGAAGCGCGCCGGTGCGGCGTATCCGATCGGGTGCTGCTCCCGGGCTTCCTCTCTCCCGCGTCCCTGCTGGCCCGGCTCGACATCTTTGCCCTGTCTTCCGATAGCGAACAGTTTCCAATCTCACTCGTTGAGGCTATGGCAGCCGGACTGCCGGTGGTGGCCACCCGGGTGGGAGACGTCAGCGCGATGGTGTCCGCGGACAATGTGCCGCTGATTGTCGATCGTGAGGACGAGGCTGCGTTGACCGCAGCCCTTGATACTCTTGCCGAACGTGCCGACCTGAGGCGGACCATGGGTCGCTCCAATCGCGGGAAGGCGCGCGCAGATTTTGACGAAAAGGACATGATTGCCCGCTACGCCGGCCTATATGGCGAGGCGATCGGTGCGCCCGGTACGTTCGTTGCAGCGTCAGCGTAAGATTTTGGCTAAACTGTTGTCGTGCCCTATGGGCGTGCCGACGATTTGGGAGGTGTGATGTTCAAGGGTGTTCGGCCGATCCTCTATGCCGGCCGAGAGGTCCTTCCGCTCATCGAGGGCGGAAAGGGAGTTTCGGCAACCAACCACGCCAGCTCCGGCGCCTGGGCCGCTGCCGGCGGGATCGGAACTGTGTCGGCGGTCAATGCGGACAGCTACGATGCCGAGGGGCGCATCGTACCCCAGGTCTATCACGCACTCACCCGCCGGGACCGGCACGATGAACTGATCCGTTACGCGATCGACGGCGCAGTCGATCAGGTGCGGCGGGCCTATGAGATCGCGAGCGGCCGGGGTGCCATCAACATCAACGTGCTCTGGGAAATGGGCGGGGCGCAGCGCGTCCTGCACGGCGTGCTCGAACGGACCCGCGGCCTGGTGTCCGGAGTGACCTGCGGTGCCGGCATGCCCTACAAGCTTTCGGAGATCGCGGCGTCCTACGGTGTGACCTACCTGCCGATCATCAGCTCGGCCCGGGCATTCAATGCACTGTGGAAGCGCGCCTATTCCAAGGCAGCCGAATGGCTTTCCGCGGTGGTCTATGAAGACCCCTGGCTCGCCGGCGGGCACAACGGGCTCTCCAATGCGGAGGATCCGCTCCAGCCGCAGGATCCCTATCCGCGAGTCAAGGCGCTGCGCGAGACCATGCGTGCCGGCGGCATTTCCGACGATCTTCCGATCGTGATGGCGGGCGGCGTCTGGAACCTCAAGGAATGGGAGCATTGGATCGACAATCCCGAGCTTGGCCAGATTGCGTTCCAGTTCGGGACGCGGCCGCTGCTCACCAGGGAAAGCCCGATCCCGGACGAGTGGAAGCAGCGTCTGATGACCCTCGAAGAGGGCGACGTGCTGCTGCACCGCTTTTCGCCGACCGGCTTCTACAGCTCGGCTGTGCGCAATACCTTTCTGCGCAGTCTCGAGGCGCGGTCGCAGCGCCAGATCGCCTTCACCAAGGAACCGCTGGGTGACCACAGCTACCAGCTCGACGTCGGGGTGGCAGGCAAGAAGAATTACTGGGTGACGCGGGGCGACCTGTTGCATGCCCGCGAATGGTACGGCCAGGGCTTTACCGAGGCGCTGAAGACTCCCGACGAAACCTTGATCTTCGTCACGCCCGACGAAAAGGCGATGATTCGCAAGGATCAGGCCGATTGCATGGGCTGCCTCAGCCAGTGCGCCTTCTCATCCTGGGCCGACAATGAGAAGAATTCGACCGGCCGGCTTGCCGATCCGCGCAGCTTCTGCATCCAGAAGACCCTGCAGGACATCGCGCATGGCGGGCCGGTGGAGAACAACCTCATGTTTGCCGGCCACAGCGCGTTCCGGTTCAAGCGCGATCCCTTCTATTCGAACGGGTTCGTCCCGACCGTGAAACAGCTGATCGATCGTATCCAGACGGGCGACTGACAGGGGCCGCCGGTTTCGCACCCGACGGGCCGGCACGGACCCTAAATGCCTGTTGAAGCACGGCTGGCTCCGCGCGTAGACATGGGTCGTTCCGTTCGAAGGGAGGATGCCTGTTGTCGCGGTTGGTTGCGTTGGCCTTGGTGGCTGCGGCGCTGGCGCCAGCAGCGCAGGCGCAGGAGCAGCGCAAGACACCCTATTGGGCTTCCATTTCTGCTGGTGAGGCGATGATGCGGACGGGGCCGGGACGCAATTATCCGGCGGTCTGGCTCTATCGTCGCGCCGATCTTCCCATCCGGGTCGTGGAAACCTATCCCAACTGGCGCAAGATCCAGGATCCGGGCGGCGCCACGGGATGGATGCTGGTGAACCTGCTCAGCGACACCCGCACCGGACTGGTCACCGGCACCGAGCCGAGGCCCATGCACGAGAAACCGGATCCGTCCGCGCGGATCCGCTATCATGCGGAGCCGGGCGTCGTCGGACGCCTGTCGAACTGCGCGAACAACTGGTGCCAGTTCAACGTGAAGGGCAAGCGGGGCTACATCCGCACCGAGCATATCTGGGGCACCGATCCGGGCGAGAGCTTCTAGGATTTCGGTCGGACCCAGCCCGGGGTCGCGGTGCCGGGCGGACCAAATCCGGCGATTAGCGCCTTGAGATTTCCCGCCGGTCTTGCCAACGGGTTTGCCATGGCAGCAGCCGACCGCTCTCCCCCCGCGCCGCTTCTCGATGGGGCGGCATTGTTCTTGGATTTTGATGGAACGCTCGTCGAGCTGGCGGATGCCCCCGACGCCATTCGCGTGTCGCCCTCGCTTCGTCCACTGCTCCAGCGGCTGAACACCGTCCTCGAAGGGCGCCTCGCGATCGTGACCGGACGCGCCATCGATGATCTCGACCGCCATCTCGGCTGGTCGGGTAGCGCGGTTGCCGGGTCGCATGGGCTCGAATTCCGCTTCGCGGACGGCACCGAGGTGCCTGTCATCGTCCCGGAAGGCCTCCAGCAGGCGATCGCAGGCGCGCACCGTCTGGCCGAGGAAACGCCCGGCCTGCTGGTCGAGGAGAAGCCGGCGGGTGTCGCGATTCATTTCCGACGGGTGCCCGACCGCGAGCCAGTCGTGGACCGGTTCATGGCGCAGCTTGCCGAAGCCACGGGGCTCGCCCTCCAGCGCGGGAAGATGGTGGTCGAGTTGCGGGCCGCGGGTGCCGACAAGGGCGACGCCGTACGGCGCCTCATGGCGCGGCCTCCCTTCTCGGGGGCGCAGCCGATTTTCGTCGGTGATGACCTGACCGACGAGCATGCGTTTCGCGCCGCGGCGGATCTCGGCGGTGGCGGCATACTTGTCGGTCCGGAACGGGAAACGGCTGCGCGATGGCGTCTGGATGACGTAGGTGCAGTTTCGAAGTGGCTTACAGAGGCAGTCCAACAGCGATGAGCAGTCTCAATCTCTGGCCGATCGGCAATTGTCAGGTTAGCGTGCTGATCGATTCCGAGGGCGGCTACGTCTGGGGTTGTGCGCCGCAGGTGGATGGGGACCCGTTGTTCTGCTCGCTGCTCGAGCCTAAGAACGATGATCGACTGCCGCGCGGGACCTGGCGGATCGTCCTGGAAAACCAGGTGAAATCCGAACAGCGATACCTGCGGAACACGCCGATTCTCCTCACGACACTCACCGATGCGGACGGTGCCGTGCTCGAGATTCTCGATTTCTGCCCCCGCTTCCAGCGGTCGGGGCGGATGTACCGCCCGTCCGCCTTCGCGCGCATCCTCCGTCCCGCCGCCGGAACCCCGCGCATACGCATCCTTCTCAATCCTGCCACCAATTGGGGTGCCGGCACTGCCGAGCGCACCAACGGCACGAATCACATCCGCTACCTTCTGCAGCCCCAGCCGCTTCGCCTGACCACCAATGCACCGGTCGGCAACGTGCTCGAGGGCCGGACCTTCCGGCTCGAACGATCGATGCACTTCTTCCTCGGCCCCGATGAATCCTTCGTCGGCAACATCGCCCATGAAACCGAGGCGATGCTCGACCGCACCAAGGCCCATTGGCGCGAATGGGTCCGCAGTCTCGCCACGCCGCTCGAATGGCAGAAAGTGGTGATCAGGGCCGCCATCGCGCTCAAGCTCTGCCAGCATGAGGAAACCGGGGCCATCGTCGCGGCGCTCACCACGTCCATCCCCGAAGCACCGGAGAGCGGACGGAACTGGGACTATCGCTACTGCTGGATCCGCGACGCTTATTATACGGTGCAGGCGCTCAACCGCCTGGGCGCGCTCGACGTCCTTGAGAATTATCTCGGCTACCTGCGCAACATCGTCGATGCTTCGCGGGGCGGACATATCCAGCCGCTGTACGCCGTATCGGGCGAACCCCGCCTGGATGAAGGAGAGGCGGAGGCGCTTGCCGGCTACCGCGGGATGGGACCGGTGCGCGTCGGTAATGCCGCCTACACCCAGGTTCAACACGATGCCTACGGCCAGATCATCCTCTCCAACGTCCAGGCCTTCTTCGACGAGCGACTGCTCCGACAGGCGACCGTCGAAGACTTCACCTCGCTCGAACGGGTCGGCGAGCGGGCCTGGGCCGTCCACGACCAGCCCGATGCGGGTCTGTGGGAGTTCCGCACGCGTACGCGGGTGCACACCTACAGCTCGGTCATGAGCTGGGCGGCCTGCGATCGTCTCGGCAATGCGGCCGAGGCGCTCGGACTTCCGGATCGTGCGGCCCTGTGGAACGGCCGGGCCCAGTCGATCCGCAAGGTGATAGAGAAACGGGCCTGGTACGAGGCCGAGCACAGGTTCGCGGCAAGCTTCGGGACGGACGAGATCGACGCCAGCCTGCTCCAGCTGGTCGAAACCAGGTTCATCGAACCGGAAGACCCGCGGTTCATCAGCACCTTCAATGCCGTCGAAAGAGCCTTGCGGCGCGGGGAGAACATGCTCCGTTACGGCAGCGAGGACGATTTCGGCCTGCCGGAGACGGCATTCAATTTCTGTACCTTCTGGTTCATCGAAGCCCTCTATCTCGTGGGGCGACACCAGGAGGCACGGGTGCTCTATGAGGCCATGGTCCAGCGGCTCACCCCTGCGGGGCTTCTGTCGGAGGATAGTGATCTGACCACCGGGGAACTGTGGGGCAACTATCCCCAGACTTATTCGCTTGTGGGTCTGATCAATTGCGCCGTGCTCCTGTCGAAACCGTGGAGATCCATCCGTTGAGCCGTCTCATCGTCATTTCGAACCGGGTCACTGCGCCGAAGGCGCGAAGCGAGTCCGGCGCCCAAGGTGGCCTCTCCGTCGCACTGGCTGCGGCGCTGCGCGAGTATCGCGGACTCTGGTTCGGCTGGTCCGGCAATCGCACCGACGAATTCACCGGTCTGATCGACGTCCAGCGGCACGAGGGGGTCACCACGGCGACAGTCGATCTCGAGGATCAGGACGTCGACGAATATTATAACGGCTATGCCAACCGCACCCTGTGGCCGCTGTTCCACTATCGGATCGATCTGGCCGAATATGATCGCAGCTTCGGCAGCGGCTACGAGAGGGTGAACTCCCGCTTCGCCGACACCGTCGTCCCGCTGATCGAGCCGGACGACCTGGTCTGGATCCACGACTATCATCTGATCCCGCTGGGCTCGCAGCTGCGCGAGCGCGGAGTGAAGAACCGGATCGGCTTCTTCCTTCACATCCCCTGGCCGCCGCACCGCCTCCTGGTGTCGCTGCCCTTTCATCAGCGGCTGGTCCAGTCGCTGCTGGCGTATGACGTGATCGGGTTCCAGACCGAGGAGTGGCTGGATTCCTTTCACCACTATGTCGAGCGGGAGCTTCGGGGGGAAGTCGCGTCCGACGGCACCATCCGTGTCGGCGATCGATCGGTTCATGCCGCTGCCTATCCGATCGGGATCGACTATGACGAGTTTCAGGAGGCGGTGGCCAGCGACACCGCAAACAAGGCGTATGAACGGCTGCGCATGAGCGCGACGGGGCGCCATACGATCATTGGGGTGGACCGGCTCGACTATTCGAAGGGTCTCGAGGAGCGGTTCTTCGGCTATCGCCGTTTCCTGCAGGAGAACCGGGACTATTGCGGACAGGTCTTCCTGCTCCAGATCGCGCCGCCCTCGCGCGGGGAAGTCGCTGCCTATGAGGAGATCCGCGGGCGGCTCGATGAACTTTCGGGCCGGATCAACGGTGAGTTTGCGGAGATAGACTGGGTGCCGATCCGCTACGTGAACCAGGGCTATCCGCGCGAGGAACTGGCGGGATTTTACCGGGGATCCCAGATCGCCCTCGTCACGCCGCTGCGCGACGGGATGAATCTCGTTTCGAAGGAATATGTTGCGGCCCAGAATCCGGATGATCCCGGCGTCCTGATCCTCTCGCGCTTTGCGGGCGCAGCGCTGCAGCTGAAGGACGCGCTGCTGGTGAATCCCTATAGCAAGGACGAGATCAGCGATGCGATCAAGGCTGCGATCAACATGCCGCGACAGGAGCGCGTACGTCGGTGGGAAAGCATGATCGACAGCGTGCGGAACGAGGACGTGCTCGCCTGGCGCCATGCGTTCGTCGCCGCCCTCGAAGGGGCCGGCCGTCCCGGTGCCGCCTGACCCTGCGGCCGGAGACCCCCGATGCCGGGGGTGGGCGAACCGCGGTTCTGGTGGCATGGTGCGTGCGACGCTGTGAGCGAAAAGGGGGGGTGATGCTGGCCGGGAACGGGGGGGCTTTCTGATGCCGGGGCGCTATTATGACGAATGGACGATCGGCGATCGGATCAGCCATCAGCCGCATCGGACCGTCACCGAGACCGACAATCTCCTGATTTCGGCGCTCACCCACAATGCCCAGCCGCTGCACATCGATGCGGAATATGCCGGCGCTACGGAGTTCGGCCAGATCGTCGTCAACTCCACTTTCACCTTCTCGCTGCTGATCGGCCTCACGGTCGCCGACACGACCCTCGGCACCATCGTGGCCAATCTCGGCTTCGACAAGGTCCGCCTGCCTGCGCCCGTCTTCATCGGCGACACCCTGCGCGCGGAGACGGAGGTGATCGGATTGCGCGACAGCAGGAGCCGGCCCGACGCGGGCCTCGTCACCTTTGCGCACCGCCTGATCAACCAGCGCGGGATCACCGTCTGCACCTGCGAGCGGACCGTCCTGATGCAGAGGAAGCCCGCATGAAACTGCGCTCGCTGCTGTTCGTGCCCGGCGACCGGCCGGACCGGATGACCAAGGCAGTGGCCGCAGGCGCCGACGCCGTCATCCTCGATCTCGAGGACAGCGTCTCTCCCGCCAACAAGCCGGAAGCGCGGCGTGCCGTCGCGGACTTTCTCGGCGCCAACCCGACTGCTGCCCTCTGGGTCCGGATCAATCCCCTGAGCAGTCCCGAATGCGACCGGGACCTCGGCGCCATCGTCGCGCGGCGGCCGGACGGGATCGTGCTTCCGAAGGCGGAAGGCGGGGCTTCGGTCGCGGAGCTCGCACGACGGCTCACCGATCGCGGCAACGTGACCGCGCTGATCCTCCCGATCGCCACCGAAACACCTGCCGCCGTCTTCCAGCTGGGAAGCTACGGCGGCGTGAAACGGCTCGCGGGACTGAGCTGGGGCGCCGAAGATCTCTCGTCGGCCGTGGGCGCGTCCGCGGCACGGGAAGAGGACGGTTGTTACACGGCACCCTATGAGATCGTGCGGGCACTTTGCCTGTTCGGGGCCTCCGCGGCCGGGGTGGCGGCGATCGAGACCATCTATCCGGATTTCCACGATCTGGAAGGCCTTGCCGAATATGCCGGTCGTGCGCGCCGCGACGGTTTTTCGGGGATGCTTGCGATCCATCCCAACCAGGTGCCGGTCATCAATGCCGCCTTCACGCCCAGCGAGGAGGAACTCGCCCATGCGCGCTCAGTGATCGCGGCGTTCGCGGCTGCTCCCGGAGCCGGTGTAGTCTCCCTCGATGGGCGGATGCTGGACCGTCCGCACCTGGTTCAGGCGCAGCGCATCATCGGCGCGGCCGAGGGCGGCTAACCGCCCGACCCTAGGATTTGTCGGTCAGGTCTTCGTCCCTGTAGCGGCTTTCGATGAAACGGCCGTGGGTCTCGAAGGCGGTGAGGTCTCCCTTCGCGAGCCTGGACCCCATGTCGGACAGCGCCTCGCGCGCTGCATCCAGACCGGTCACGAGGCGCTCATCCACCGTGAGCCCCTCGCCGTCCCTTTCGCCGCGGTAGGCGGGCGGGATCCGCTCATAGCGCTCGATCAGCTCCGGCAGATGCTTGCCCATCAGCCTGCGCGCGTCCTGGGCGAGCGGATCCAGGACTGCGACCGTCTCGAGCCTGGATTCGAGGAGCGGCAGTTGTGCATGGATGGCGTCGATACGCTGGGCTGCGGCCGCGGGCAGGGCGGAGCGGTGCCGGACGAGGAATCGGTCCAGGCGCTGCACCAGCGCCTTGTTGGGCAGATGGTCGCTGAACTTGATCTTCGCGGGCTCCGCCGGCCACACGGCGAAGAAGATCAGGGCGAACAATATCGCCACGGCAACGAGGAAGAGGCCGCCGATTCCGATCGGCCCCACGATAAGTCCAAAGGCGATGGTGGCGACGATCAGCGCCCCGATCGCCACGCCCATGTTGGTCACCCGACGCCCGATCGACCGCGTATAGCTGCGCCGGGCCGCGGTGACCGCGGTGGCAGGCCGCCCGTCATAGCGCGCGATGAGCTCGTCGAAGCGCGCAATGGCCTCGTCGACGTTCCTCGGGGGTGCCATCAGCCCTCGAGCGCCGTCAGCGGCGACTGTTCGCCGCTCCGGCGATTCTGTTCGACGCCCTCGGCGCGCGCGATGTAGCCGCGCGACTTCTCGACCTCGGTCGACAGCGTGTCGACGGTCTGCTTCATGCTGTCGAGCGCCTCCAGCTTGAACTGATCGATGGCGTCCATCGTGTCGTAGATGTTCTGGAAGGCGCGCTGCAGCGTCTCCAGCGGAATGGTGGAGGACGCAGCCTGCTTGTGGATTTCGCCGGTCTGGTTCTTCAGCATCGCGCCGGTGCCTTCTATCACGTCGGCGGTGGTGGTGTTGAGTGCCGTGATCTGTTCGAGCACCAGTTTCTGGTTGGTGAGGGCCTGCGCCACCGTCACCGCGGTCCGCAGCGCGGAAACGGTCGTCGTCGAGGCGCGGTCCACCCCCTTCACCAGCTCGATATTGTTCTTCTTGACGAGATCGAGCGCCAGATAGCCCTGCACGGTCACCGCCATCTGGGTGAGCAGGTCGGTCGTGCGCTGCCGCGTGTAGAAGAGCGCGGTTTCCCGGATCGCCTTTGCCTTGGCCGGATCGGTCGCCTCCAGATCCATCGCCTTCGCTTCGAGCCGCTCGTCCATCGTCCGGGAGATGTGGATCATCTGCTCGAGCCGCCCCATGCTCTTCCACAGATTGGCGCGCTCCACGTCGATCGCGGCATTGTCCATCAGCAGCTCGTCCTTGCCGCTCGCGAGGCGGGCGAGGATTGTCGAGATGTGGCTCTGGGCGGATTTGTAGCTGTCGAAATAATGGCGCAGCTTGGATCCGAACGGGATGATCCCGAACAGTTTCCGGGGTGCGAGGAGATTTCCCTTACGGGAGGGATCGAGATCCTCGACGGTACGCCGCAATTCGGTGAGGTCGGCTCCGATGCCGGTGTCGCTGTCGATCGCCTTGACCGGCCGCTCCAGGAACCGGTTCGACTGTCCGGCCGCATCGGCGATCTCCTTGCGGCCCATCGTGGTCAGCTGATCGATCTTCTTTCCGAATTCGGGGCTGTTGGCGTCGGTGGACACGAGATCGTCGATGAAGGCGTCCACCTTTGCTTCGAGCGCGGTGCGTTCCTCGTCCTTCAGGGGCACGAGACCAGCGGCTTCCTGCGGCGAAACGGGATCGAGCACTTCCGGCGCTTCCAGTTTCAATTTGGTGTCCGTGGCCATAGCTGCCCTCTCCTTCATCCTGGCCGACACATGGGCATGAACATGGGCCCGTGACAAGTCCCAACTGTATTACACATATAATACGGCGCGGGCGCCTCCGCCAGTCCGGTCGCTAGACGTCGGGAAGACGCTGCTTTGCCACACCCCATCCCAGCAGCTTGCGGCTGGCCGCGCGCTCCAGCAGCAGGTCAGGGTCCGTGACGCTGAAATGCCCGCCCGATTCATAGTCGGCCAACTCGTCCCAGTTGATCGGAGCGGCGACCGGCGCGCCGGGGCGTGCCCGGGCAGAGTAGGGCATGATCGCCGTCGCACCGCGCTGATTGCGCAGATAGTCGAGGAAGATGCGTCCTTTGCGCCGTGCCTTGGCCAGATTGGCCGTGAAACGGTCGGGTTCGGCGGTGGCCAGCGCGACGCAGAAGCGCTGGGCGAAGTCCTTGACCGCCGGCCACTCCGCCTCCGGCTCCAGGGGGACGACGACGTGCAGGCCCTTGCCTCCGGTCAGCATGGGAAAGGTCTGCAGGCCGATATCCTCCAGATGGCGCCTGATTTCGCCGGCCGCCTTTCTCACCTCGGCAAACCCCAGTCCCTCGTCGGGATCGAGATCGAACACGAGCCGGTCCGGCCGCTCGACGTCCTCGACGCGCGAGCCCCATCCGTGAAATTCGATCGTTCCCATCTGGACGCAGGCCAGGATCCCGTCCGTGTCGGCGACATAGATATAGTCCTCGACCTTGCCGTTCCCTTCCCGGATCGGGACATGCAGCACGTGCGGGCCGAAGGTGCCTGCGTCATGCTTCTGGAAGAAGCATTTCTTGGCCCGCCCCTGCGGGCAGCGCACCAGGCTCAGCGGCCGGTTGGCGAGCCAGGGAAGCATCACCGGGCCGACGGCGCGGTAATAATCCGCAAGTTCGCCCTTCGTGACTTTGGAATCCGGAAAGACGATGCGATCGGGATTGCTGATCTTGACCGTTGAGGCGTCGGAGGCCGCCCTCTTTACCGGTTGCGGCGTCTCCCGCACGATCTCGGCGGCCGGCTTGTCGCCGCGCAGGCCGAGGAAGCTCGCGTGGCGAACGACGCCGTCACCCGTGAATTCGGCGAAGGCCACTTCCGCGACGAGGTCCGGCCGAACCCAGTGGGCGCCGCGCGCCTCGGCTCTGGGCACATCGACGGGCGCCTTCTTCACCTCGCGCTTCCGCAGCGTCGCGAGCAGATGCTGCAGTACCTTCACCGTGAAGCCGGTGCCGACCTTGCCGGCATAGCGCAGCCTGCCGTCCTCGTTGACGGCAAGGAGCAGCGAACGCAGGGCGCGGGCCTTGCTGTCGGACGGAGTCCAGCCGACGATCACGAACTCCTGTCGCTGCACGCATTTGATCTTCAGCCAGTTCCTGGTGCGGCCGCTGCGATAGGGGGCGTCGGCGCGCTTGGAGATGATGCCTTCCTGGCCTGCGTCGCACATGCCTTCGAGCAGCTTCTCGCCATGGCCGACCACATGATCGGCGTAGAGGATGACGGGCGGCATTCCCGGTCCGATCAGCTGGGCGAGCCGCTGCTTCCGCTCCAGCGTGCCGAGACCGGTCAGGTCCTTGCCGTCCTGCTCGAGCAGGTCGAACAAGAACAGGCTCAAGCCCTGGCCGCCTTCGCTGATCGCCTGCTGCAGCGCCGAGAAGCCGGTGTTCCCCTTTGAGTCGAGCTTGACGATCTCGCCGTCCAGCAGCGCCGAACCCGTAGTGATCCCGCGTGCCGCATCGCGGATCTCCGGGAACTTGTCCGACCAGTCCAGTCCTGAGCGCGTGAAGATCTTCACCTGGTCCCCGGCGACCGCGAGCAGGCAGCGGTAACCGTCATATTTCATCTCGTGGATCCATCCGGCTCCGGACGGAACGGTATCGACGAGTGTGGCCTTCTGCGGTTCGCGAAAGCGGGGGAGCTTCAGGTTTTTCCGGGTTCCGGTCTTGCCCTTGCCGGGCCGAGCGCGCGCTTTCTTCGCAGGTTTCTTCCCCTCCGCAATCTCTTGCATCGTGCGGCCGGTCTTGACCGAAGCAAGATAGGTGTCGGTGAGACCGGTCGAACTTCCGGCATACGCATCGTCGATCTTGCGCAGCAGCCAGTTCTCGGTGCGGTCGCCCTTCCTCCGCTTCAGCCGGATCAGTATCCACTCGCCCTTCATCCGCTCGCCATCGAGGGTGAGATGCAGATGGCCTTCCTCGAGCGTCCGGCGCGGATCCTTGCCGGCCTGGGAGATCCAGCGGCCCCGGTCCCACAGCATCACGGTCCCGCCGCCATATTCGCCCTTGGGGATCGTTCCCTCGAAATCGGCATAGTCGAGCGGGTGGTCCTCGGTCCGGACCGCCAGTCTCTTGTCGTCCGGATCCAGGCTGGGCCCGCGCGTCACCGCCCAGCTCTTGAGCACGCCGTCCAGTTCAAGCCTGAAGTCGTAATGGAGCCGGGTCGCGTCGTGCTTCTGGACGATGAACCGATGGCTGTCCGTTCTGGCGACCTTGCCGGCCGGTTCCGCGGTCCGGGTGAAATCCCGCTTGGCCTTGTAGGTGGCAAGGGGATCCCGGGTTCGTGCCATCGATCGACTTCAGCGTTTCAGCCGCGCGCGGCCCTGCGTTTGGGGGCGGACTTGGCTGTCGAAGTCTTGGTTGGCGAGGTCTTGGCTGTCGAGGTCTTGGCGGCGGCCAACCGCTTCGCGGCCGCCGGCTTCCGGGCGGGCTTCGAGTCCTTGGCCGCCCGCTTGTTCGCGGCCGAACCCGGCCGTTCGATCGACTTCTTCAGCGCCGCCATGAGGTCGACGACATTGCCGCCGCGGGCGGGGGTAGGTTCCTCTTCCTCGGGTTTGATCTTCCGGCCCTTGGCCTTCATCTTGCGCTCGATGAGATCGTGCAGCGCGTCGACGTAGCGGTCGTGATATTCCTTTGGATCAAAGGCCGCCGTCTTCTTCTCGATCAGGGTTTCGGCCAGTTCCAGCAACTCCTCGTCGGGCTTCCGGTCCTCGATGTCGCGGAAATAGGAGGCGGCGCGGTTGACCTCGTCGGCATAGCGCAGGGTTTCGAGTACGATGCCCTTCCCGCACGGCTTCACGGTCACGACATATTCGCGTCCCCGCAATGTCAATTGGCCCAGGCCGACCTTCTTAGTCCTTCGCAGGGCATCGCGCAGCACGATGAACGCCTCTTCGGCAAGGTCGTCGGCCGGCACCACATAATAGGGTCTTTCGAAATAGATCATGTCGATCTCGTCGGCATCGACGAACTGGGTGAGCTCGAGCGTCTTCTTGCTCTCCAGCTTCACGGCTTCGAGCTCGTCGTCCTCGAGCAGCACATAGCTGCCCTTCTCATACTGATAGCCCTTGACGATCTCCTCGGGATTGACCGGCCCGATGCCGGGCACGACCTTTTCGTAACGGATGCGCTGCCCGGACGGTTCGTGGATCTGGTTGAAGGCGACCGTGGCGCCGCTCTTGGTGGCCGAATAGATTTCGACGGGGATCGAGACCAGGGCAAGCCTGATCTGCCCCTTCCAGTACGGCCGCGCAGCCATAGGAATTCTCCGCAATCGGTTTCGCAGGCGATTCAATCGTCGGCGGCGGGACTCGTTCCGCGGCTCGCGCCCACGCACCATTCGGTGAGGCAGAAGGCATTGTAACGGCCGGCTTTGGGCCCTATGGCCGCGCCCCGGAGGCGAACATGGCGGATGGACTGATCTTGGCAAACGAAAAGCGGATGTTCGAACGGCTGCCCGAGACGCAGCCCGACGCGCTCCTGGCGCTGATCGGCCTGTTCCGGGACGATCCCCGGCCGGGCAAGATCGACGTCGGAGTCGGCGTCTATCGCGATGCGGCCGGCGGCACGCCGATCCTGCGCTGCGTCAAGGCGGCCGAACGCATCCTGCTCGAAAGCCAGGAGACCAAGGCCTATCTCGGTTCCGACGGCGACACCCGCTTCGTCGAGCTGATCAGGGAAATCGCCTTCGGTCCCGAGCTGTCGGCCGATCCGCGCATCGTCGGTCTGCAGACCCCCGGCGGCTGCGGAGCGCTGCGTCTCGGCGCCGAACTGATCCGGGCCGCCCAGGGCACCCGCATATTCGTCGGCCAGCCGACCTGGCCGAACCACGTGCCGCTGCTGAGCTGCGCCGGGCTCGAGACGATCGACTATCTCTATTACGACAAGGACAGCCGCACCGTCCGCTTCGATCGCTTGATGGAGGCGCTCAAGGACTCGCTGCCGGGCGATATCGTGCTGCTGCACGGCTGCTGCCACAATCCGACCGGCGCCGATCTCAGCCTGGAGCAGTGGGACGAGCTTTCGCGCTTCGTCGCGGACCGTGGCCTCATTCCGTTCATCGACCTTGCCTATCAGGGCCTCGGCAACGGCCTGGAGGAGGATGCGGCGGGCATGCGTCTGATGGTGTCGCGTGCCGATCAGGCGCTGGTCGCCCATAGCTGCGACAAGAATTTCGGCCTCTATCGCGACCGGGTCGGATCGCTGTTCGTCAAGGCCGGCGACGCCGATACCGCGCGGATCGTGTACGGGAACCTGATGTCGCTGGCGCGGACCAACTGGTCGATGCCGCCGGATCACGGCGCCGCGGTGGTCCGGATCGCCCTCGATACGCCCGATCTCGCCGCCGACTGGCGGGTGGAGCTCGGGGAGATGCTTGCCCGGATTCGTCAGCTGCGGGCGCGTCTCGCGGCCGCCGACCCGCGCCTTGCCTATATCGACCAGCAGAACGGCATGTTCTCGATGCTGCCGCTGACTCCCGAACAGGTGCTGGAACTGCGCGAGGAGGAGGGCTTCTACATGGCCTCTTCCGGACGCTTCAACGTCGCCGGCCTGTCGGACGAGAATGTCGACCGGTTTGCCGCCAAGGTGGCCGCGAAGCTGAAATAGCTAGAGCGGCCTGCGCGTATCGGAGCGGCCGCTCATCTGCAGGCCCGTCTTGGCCAGGTCGGAACTGAAGAAGCGCACCTGCCGTCGCTCGAAGTCCACGGACACCTGCTCGAACAGACGCAGGGCGTCCATTCCGAGCAGGATGGCCGGACGATCCAACATGCCCATGCGCTTGAACGGGTGCACGTCCTTGAAGCCGATCGGCAGGTGCTGGATCACCAGTTCGCCGAGCGCGACCCTCCGGATCGTCGTATAGTCGACCTGGAAGCTGTCCCCGGTGACGCTCAGCAGCGTTACCGGCGTCACGTTGCGCAGCTTGCGCTTGCGTTCGAGCCGGCGGCGGAGCGCTTCGTTGCCGATCGACATTTCGGCGCCGGTGTCGATCACGACCGTCACCTTCTCGCCCTCGATACGGGCGTCGGTCAGGATCAGGCGGCCGTGCAGCCGCCGGCCGGTGACGACGATCACATCGGGTCCGTAGCGCTCCGGCCTCTTCTCGGACGGCACGATCGACATCGTCTTCCTGGTGAAGTCGAACGTGACACGATGGTCCTGGAGCGTATCCACGCCGAGCATTCCGGCGGCGCCGAGATGGGCGGCTTCGAGGCGGGGGGCGTGGATGTCGTATCGCTTGTTCGTGCTGATCTGCAGTTCCGGCACCAGGGCGGTTTCTACCCTGACCGCTCCGGTCATGCTGTGGATCCGCACGTCTCTGCCCGGCCCGAGCGAAAGCCTTTCCGCGAGTTGCCGTGAAATGACGGTGCGTTCGGCGCCGGTGTCCACCAGGAAGCGATAGGGGCCCTGGCCGTCGACGCTGACGGGCACCGCCATCCGGAGCCTCTTGTCGTCGGTGAAGGAAAGCACGTCGACGTTCTGGAGCGGATCGACCTCCGTCGCGTCGCCCGGGACCGGCGGCTGCGCTGCGGGGACCGCCTCCGGTGCCGGTGCCCTGTGGACGAGGCCGGCAGCCGGATCCACCGGCGTATGCGCATGCAGGATGGACGCAAGGGAGAGGCTGCAGGCAACCGCCGCAAGAGCCGGTGCAGGGAAACCGACGTGCATCCTCTACCTCGGCCCCGGATGCTACGCCTCCGGGAGCCTTACGGCAAGAGGCCGATACTGCCGGCTGTTGCGTGGATCAGCGGGCCCTGCTGCCCGATCCGTGCGGGCCAATCGCATCATGATAGGCGATTGCAGCGCGGACGGTGTCCTGCATCAGTTTCTGCCGCTCCGGGATTCCCTTGTCGGTACGGCCGATCAGCACTGCGACCGCATAGGACCGCCCGTCCGGGGCGGAGATGATGCCGATGTCATTATATCCGGCGACAGTGCTGCCGAGCACCTGTCCCGTGCCCGTCTTGTGGGCGAGCTTCCAGCCGGGCGCCAGCCCGCCTTTCAGCCGCTGCGGTCCCGTCTTCGTGTTCGACATGGTGTCGAGCAGGCGGCGGGTCGATTCCGGCGACAGCAGTTCACCTCGTTCGAGCTTCGCGAGGCCGTCGACGATTCCAAGCGGGGTGGCGCCGTCCGTCGGATTGGCGATGTAATTGTTGAAGGCTGCCCGGCGGACTTCGAGCGGTAGGTTGGCGCGCGCCGTGTAGAAGGCGCGGCCGATGGAATATTCCTGCTTCCAGGTCAGTCCGGCGACCCGGCTCTGCAGCAGCCGTTCGCCGGGGCCGAAGCGGACGCCCCGGATATTGTGCCGTTCGAGGAAGTCCCGGACGGCATCGGGGCCACCGGCGCTGCGCATGATGAAATCGTTGGCGGTATTGTCGCTCTGGGTGATCGCGCGCCACAGCAGGTCGCTGAGCGTGGTGCGGTAGGCGCCGTCCTTGTGCACCAGGGCGGCGATGGGCTGGTGGAACAGCGTCAGATCCTCTCGCCGCACCGTTACCTGCCGGTCGAGATCGAGCTCTTCCCGGTCGACCCTTTCCAGCGCGGTCAGCGCCACCCACAATTTGCTGACGCTCTGCTGGGGGAAATGGACCGTGCCGTTGTAGCTGCTGGTCCAGCCGGTCTGCAGATCGCGGACCGCAAGGCCGACGCGTCCGGCGAAGGACCGGCCGAGCGACTGGATGCTGGCGTCCAGCTGCCGCCGCGCGGCGATCTCTGCCGGGGTCACGACCGGCGTGCTGGGGAGTAACGGCGTGGGAGTCAGGCTCGGCCGCGGGACGGGCTGGCTTTGCGCCGCCGCGATCGGCGATTGCAGGATCGAAAGGATCGCCAGCCCCAGGGTACAGGCGATCGGCCTGTTTGCGAACATGTCGGCGAGTGTCGCTCTCGCATCACGTGACCGCATGTGCCCCTCCTGTTATTCCTTTTGCCCGAAGCACTTATACTGCACATTCGAATGTGACTCTCAGCTGAATCGGGCCATGTCCGATGAAACGTGCATCCCGCGCGACGGGTTCAGGCCGCACCTTCGGCCGGCAGTGAATAGAAAGCGGGTCAGAATGCGAAGCGCGCCGATATGCGCAGGTCACGGCCCGCGAGCGGGGCGAAATCCTTCAGGAAACTGGCGTGGCGCCGTGCGGTGACGTCGAAGATGTTGTTGGCCGACAGCGTGATGCTGCTGCTGTTGTCCTCCCAGGGATGAAAGGCCAGCGAGAGGTTCACCATCACATAGCCGTCCGTCGGGGTCTCCAGTTGGGCCAGGCGCTTCTGGCGGTCGACCCATTCCACTTCAGCGCGGGCATCGAGCGTTTCGCCCTGAAACTCCACGCCGCCGAGGAGGCGTAGCGGCGGGATGCGCGGTGCGGGACCGGAATCGTCGATCGTCGCGCGGACATAGTCCGCCAGGCCGTCGACATTCACCGCGAACCCGCCGATCCGCGCTACCCGCAGCGACCCTTCCAGTTCGAACCCGAGATAGCGGGCGTCGGCCTGCAGATTCTGGAAGACAGGCAGATCGTCCTCGATCTCTCCGGTGAACTGGTCGAAAATGTAGTCCTTGAACCAGCTGTGGTAGACGGAAGCGCCGAAACGATAGCCGTTGCCGCTGGTGCGGAAGGTCCCCTCCAGGCCCCAGCTCCTTTCCTTCGACAGGTCCGGATTGCCGATCTGGAACGACTGGGTGCCGGCATGGGGCCCATTGGCGAACAGTTCCTCGGCCGACGGCGCGCGCTGGCTGTGCGAGGCGTTGATGCCGATGCGCGTGCGCGGGCCGAGGGCGTAGCTTGCGCCAACCGATCCCGAGAAGGCGTCGAAGCTGCGCTTCAGATCCGGATTGCCGATGTCCGCGTCCGAGAAGGCGCGCAAGCGCGAATGCTCGTAGCGGCCGCCCGCTTCCAGCCGGATCTTGCCGAGATCCAGCGACTGCAGGAAGAAGAGGCCGAACTGCTGCGTATCGTTGCGCGGCAGGAATTTCTCCTCGCCCTCGACGTCGAACTTCCGGCGAAAATAATGGAGTCCGAAGCCACCGCCCCAGCCTTCGGTGAGGGACTGCACGAACTCGACACGACCTTCATAGCCGTCGCTGAAGAAGCTGGTGCCGATCTCGCCGTCTTCCTCCAGCTCGTCGTGGCGATAGTCCGAATAGCCGCCACGCATGCGGATGCTGTCGATGAAGCCGCTTCCCATGTCGATTTCGGCCCGGGCGTCCGCCCGCGTCTGGCGGATGTGGATCCGCGGGGCTTCGGCCTCGATGTCGGGATCGAGCGAGAAGCGGGGCGGCACGCCGTAGAGATTGTCATAGCGATTGACCGACAGGCCGACGTGGGTGTCGCCCGAAATATAGGCGAGGCCGCCGGCAAGATCCCAGGTGCGCGCCGCGCTGTTCGGAAGGCGCCCCCGGAGTTCGGCCTGCTCCCGGATCTCGGCATCCGGGCTTGCAGCAGCCTCGGCGCGCAAACGCTTGCCGAGCAGGTAGCCGCCGACCTCGAGATCGTCCGACTTGCTGTAGTTGCCGTCGAAATGGACGACGAACTTCTCGCCCAGCGGCACGTCCACCGCGCCGTTGGCGGATCGCTCGTCGGCAGCGGTCCCGTAGGTCAGGAGGCCTTCGACATGGACCGGTTCGTCCGGGACCGAGCGCGGGATGCGCCGATCGATGACATTGACGACGCCGCCGATGGCAGCCGAACCGAACAGCAGGGCGCTGGGGCCGCGCAGCACTTCGATCCGCTGCGCCGTCAGCGGGTTTATTGCGACGGCATGGTCGACGCTGGTGCTCGACGCATCGAGGCTGCCGATCCCGTCGGTCAGCACGCGGACGCGTTCGCCCTGGAAACCGCGGAGCACCGGGCGAGAGGCATTGGGGCCGAAGGAGGTGGCGGAAACGCCGGGCTGGCGCGCGAGAGTCTCGCCGATCGTGTTGCGCAATTCGCGGTCGAGGTCTTCGCCCGACAGCACCGCGGTACCGGACAGGATATCCTCCTGGCGGCGGCGGAAGCCGGTGATCACGATCTCTCCCGGAGGTTCCGCATGCGGGTCCTCGTGATAGGAGTCCTGAATGGGCGCGGGACTTGCGTCTTGGGGAACCGGCGTTCTCTCGTCGACGGTCTGTGCCAGCGCGGATCCGTGGACAAGGATAGCGGCCGCCCCGATTGCCAATCTGCTGCGAACCACGAACACTCCTTCCTCGCGCGGTGCAGCTAGCAGCTTGGATACAATATAACAACACCGGCTCGGCGCAAAATCGGGATACTCCGTCGAATTTTGCTCCCCATGGGCGAACCCGCCTGCGATCGGCGGCTGCGTTCAGGGGACGGCGACGCGTCCCGTTTCGCGGCGCGATGCAGGCGGACGGCCGCGCGAGGGGGCGCGGGCGCGCTCCGGGGAGACGTGCCGCTGGACTTCGGCCTCGCTGATGAGGTCGCGGAAGGCGAGGCCGAAGCGCGGCTTGCGGGCCCAGACCACGCGCGCGGTGGCGATCGTCTTGCCGCAATGCAGGGTAACGATCGAGCCGATCGGCAGGTCTTCGCTGGCGTCGATCAGCGCACCGCTGCGTGACAGGTTGCGCAGGAACACGCGGAACTCGCCATTCTCTGTTTCAATGCTCGCCCGGACCAGCACGATCGAACGCTCGAAAACCCGACGTTCCTTCGCACTTGAGACCTTCTGCCACTTTCTCACGGCTACCCCTGCTCTCGAGACTTAGACATCCTCTTGTCCCTAGTCCGGCCAGCCTAATGCAAGGTAAATTCGGCTTTACGGCGGGGGCCGGGCCGGTTGGCCGACTTCGCCCTGCAGGCATTCCGCCAGGCCCATCCAGACCCCGAGCTTGTCGTGCAGCGGGAGCGTGTAGGCCGGGCTGCTCGAGGGGAGGGGGATCAGCTTCAGGCCCGCGATATGGCCCAGCAGCTTTCGGCCGATCGCCGCCGAGGTGGCGCCGTTGAATCCGACGGCGACAAGGCTGGGGATGCCTTCGACGAGTTCGGCCAGCCCGTTCGGGCTGTGATCCCGGATGTTCCCGTCGAGGCTTCCGGTCCGCGATGCGGATTGTATGACGTCCCACAGTCCGACCTGGGCCGCCAGCAGCGTTTCGAGGCGCTCGGGATAGGGCAGGCCGGCAAGGTCGTTCCCGATCACCGCGCCCATCAGGATCCAGAACTGGTTGCGGGGATGGGCGTAATAGCGCCCCTGGGCGAGTGACGCTTCGCCCGGCAGGCTGCCGAGCACGAGCACACGGGTGCGCGCGTCCACCACGGGCGCGAAGGAGCGCTTGCGCAAGCGGTTGGGGAAGGGGTTCCCGGTCAATCCTGTCTCTCCCGGCGGCGAGGACGATTCATCGTCCCGGCCGTTCCGTTCTTGCGCCCCTTGGATTAGGGGCTTCCTGCAATGCAGCCATTGTCACACTTCCTTGCCCGGACCCTGGATTCGGCCCGCAGCCGCAGCCAGTATCGCCGCATGCAGGCGACTGCGATCGGGCCCGGGGGGCGGCTGCGCCGCGATGGCCGCACTTATCTCGACTTTTCGAGCAATGACTATCTCGGTCTGTCGCAGCATCCCCTGCTGATCGAACGCGGCGCCGAATGGGCCCATCGCCATGGCGCCGGTGCGGGGGCATCGCGGCTGGTGTCGGGCACGACCGAGCTTCACCTTGCCGTCGAGGCGAAGATCGCCGGCTTCAAGCAGGCCGAAGCGGCGCTGATCTTCGCGTCCGGCTGGCAGGCCAATGCCGCCGTCATTCCCGCCCTGCTGAAGGCGGCTCCGGGCGCCCTGCTGTTCACCGACCGGCTGGTCCATGCGAGCGTCCACCAGGGTTGCGCGGCGGCGGGGGCGCGCCAGATCCGCTTCCGGCATAACGACCTCGATCATCTCGAACAGCTTCTCGCCGAGCGCGCGGAGGCCGAGGCGCCGCGGATCGTCATCACGGAGAGCCTGTTCAGCATGGACGGCGACCGCGTCGACGTGGAGCGCCTCGTTGCGATCGCGGAGCGTCACCAGGCGTTTCTCTATCTGGACGAAGCGCATGCGACCGGCGTGCTTGGCCCGCACGGTGCGGGCCTGTCGGCGCTGGTCCCTGGGCAGGTCGATCTCGTCATGGGCACGTTCAGCAAGGGGTTCGGCGGATTCGGGGCCTATGTGGCAGGATCGCGCCTCCTCTGCGACTATCTGGTCAATGCCTGCAGCGGCTTCATCTATACGACGGCACTGCCGCCGGCGGTCCTGGGCGCGATCGACGCCGCGCTCGACCTGGTGCCCGGCATGGATGAAGAGCGGGCTCATCTGGCTGCGCTCGCGGATCGGGTGCGAAGAGGGCTCGGGGGTGCCGGCGTCGATGTGGGCGGTTCCGACAGCCACATCGTTCCTGCGATCCTGGGCAGCGCCGAGCGCGCACTGGGAATGAGCGATCGGCTCGAACGGGCAGGGATCATCGCTGCCGCGATCCGTCCGCCGACCGTGCCGCCCGGATCGAGCCGGGTCCGGCTGGCCTTGCGTTCGACCCATTCGGGCGAGGATGTGGAGCGGCTGATCGAGGCCTTCGCAGCGGAGGCGCGATGCCCTGCCTGAACCGCATCCGTGAGCTCTGGACGGGGCTGCGGTCATGAGCGCGCTCAAGCAGAAGGTGGTCGAAGCCTTCGACCAGGCGGCGGGCTATGACGATGCCGCGGCTCTCCAGCGGCGCGTCGCCGAAGCGCTTGCGGCGCGCATTCGCACGCTGTCCATCGATCCCGGTCCGCGGATCCTGGAGATCGGTTGCGGAACGGGATTCCTGGCCGCGGCGCTTGAGGGTGACCTTGGTGATGCGGACTGGCTGATGACCGATATCGCGCCGGCAATGGTGGAACGCAGCCGGGCCCGGTTCGGCCAAGATGGCCGTTACCGGTTCGCGGTGCTGGACGGCGAGAATCCGGTGCTGCCGGCCGGCGAGCCGCCGTTCGATCTCGTCTGCGCCAGCCTCGCCGTGCAATGGTTCGAGGATCTGCGGACAGGTCTCGAGCGGCTGTTCCGGCTCCTGCGGCCCGGCGGGCATCTTGTCTTCTCGACCCTGGCGGACGGGACATTCGCCGAATGGCGGGCCGCCCATGCCGGTATCGAGGCGGCGGGCACGCACGTCTATCCGGATGCGGCCGCCCTGGGTGGGCTTCGGCTGGACGGGACGGCGGGGCAGGTGGAGATCGAACATCATGTCGAGCGCTATCCGGATGGAGCCGCATTCCTGCGTGCCCTCCGTGCCATCGGCGCCTCGACGCCCCGCCCCGGCCACCGGCCGCTGAGCCCGGCGGCGATGCGCGCGGTGATGGGCCGGTTCGAAGCTTCGGGCGCGCGCAGCAGCTATTGTGTGGCGCTGTGCCGCTTCACCCGGCCGGGGGCGGGCGGGGACGCATGAGCCGGACCCTGGTTGTCACCGGAACCGACACCGGCGTCGGCAAGACCGTGTTCGCCGCTGCCTTGGCTGCGGCCCTCGGCGCGGCGTATTGGAAGCCGATCCAGGCCGGGTTTGACGATGGCGGCGATCGCGCGCGCGTGACGGCTCTCGGCGGCCTTGCCGGCGACCGGATCCTTCCCGAAGCCTATCGGCTCGCCACGCCCTGCTCGCCCCACCGCGCGGCGGAGCTGGACGGGATAGCGATCGATCCGGCTGCCCTTGGCCTTCCGGATCGCAGCGGTCCGCTGGTCGTCGAAGGGGCGGGGGGCGTGCTGGTCCCGGTGACGCGCGATCTCCTGTTCGCCGACCTGTTCGCCGACTGGGGCGCGCCCGTCGTGCTGGTCGCCCGGACGAGCCTCGGGACGATCAACCACAGCCTGCTCTCGATCGAGGCGCTCCGGAGCCGCAATGTCGCCATCGCCGGGATCGCATTCGTCGGCGATGCGAATGAGGACAGCGAGGCGACCATCGCCCGGCTTGGCGGGGTCCGCCGGCTGGGCCGGCTGCCGCGGCTCGATCCGCTCGACCGCGAGAGCCTTTCCCGCGCCTTTGCCGCGTCCTTCCGGATCGAGGATTTCCAGGCATGAGCTCGCCGGTCTGGCATCCCTTCACCCAGCACGGGCTCGGCGAGCCGATCCCCAAGGTGGTGCGGACCGAGGGCGCTGCGCTCTACACCGAAGACGGCCGCCGGGTGATCGATGCCATCTCTTCCTGGTGGGTGACCACCCACGGCCATCGGCATCCGCGCATCATGCAGGCGATCGCGGAGGAAACCGGCCGGCTGGACCAGATCATCTTCGCCGGCTGGACTCACGAACCGGCCGAAGCCGTGGCCCGGGAGCTTCTGGACCTGCTTCCGGATGCCCTGCGCCACGTCTTCTTCTCCGACTCCGGTTCGACCTCGGTCGAAGTGGCGCTCAAGATGGCGCTCGGCTTCTGGGCGAACCGGGGCGAGCCGCGGCACCGTATCCTAGTGCTCGAGCACAGCTATCATGGCGACACCATCGGCGGCATGTCGGTCGGCGCCCGCGGGGTGTTCAACCAGCCCTATGCGCCCCTGCTGTTCGACGTCGGCCGTCTGCCGTTCCCGTCGGCGGGGCGGGAGCAGGAGATGCTCGACGCCCTGGAGTCCGCCTGCGTGGCGAACGAGGCGCCGGCCGCCCTGATCGTCGAGCCGCTGGTCCTCGGCGCCGGTGGGATGCTGATCTATTCCCCGTCCGTGCTTGCGGAGATGCGGGCGATCTGCGCACGGCACGGCATCCTCTTCATCGCCGACGAGGTGATGACCGGCTGGGGCAGGACCGGTACCCTGCTTGCCTGCGAGCAGGCCGGGGTGGTGCCGGACATCCTCTGCCTGTCCAAGGGTCTCACCGGCGGATCCGTCCCGCTCGCGGTCACCGTCGCCACGGCCCCTATCTTCGAGGCGCACCGCTCGACCGAGCGGGCGCGGATGTTCTTTCACTCGTCCAGCTACACCGCCAATCCGATCGCCTGCGCCGCCGCGCGGGCCAATCTCGCCGTCTGGCGGGAGGAGCCGGTGGCGGAGCGCATCGCGAACCTCGTGGAGCGGCAGCGGCGGCAGCTCGATCGTCTCAAGGGCGAGAAGGACGTGCACAATGCGCGGCAGATCGGGACCATCGCCGCCTTCGAACTGGGTGCAGGCGACGGCGACTATCTCTCCGCCCTCGGACCCAGGCTGCTCGGTTTCTTTCGCGACCGCGACGTGCTGCTCCGGCCGCTCGGCAATACGGTCTATGTCATGCCGCCCTATTGCATCGATGATGCGGACCTGACGGCCGTCCATGATGCGATAGCCGGTGCTCTCTCACTGGTGTAACTTGTAACTATCTGCGAGTCCCGGCCTTGCCGCACGGCGCCGATAGGTCCAGATGGTCCCATGAACGCAATCAGAAGCATCGAGCATTTCATCGGCGGGGCCCGCCTGGCGGCCGGCACCCGCAAGGGTGACGTCTTCGACCCCAGTCGCGGCGTCGTGCAGGCGCAGGTCGGCTTCGGCACGACGGCCGAACTCGACCGGGCGGTGGCGGCGGCCCAGGCGGCGCAGCCGGGCTGGGCGGCGACCAACCCGCAGCGGCGCGCGCGGGTGATGTTCCGGTTCAAGGAACTGGTCGAAGCCCATATGGACGAACTGGCGCACCTCCTGTCATCGGAGCATGGCAAGGTGCTCGCCGACGCCAGGGGGGACATCCAGCGCGGACTGGACGTGATCGAATTCGCCTGCGGCGTCCCGCATCTGCTGAAGGGGGAATATACCCAGGGCGCCGGACCGGGGATCGACGTCTATTCGATGCGCCAGCCGATCGGGATCGGCGCGGGAATCACCCCGTTCAACTTCCCGGCGATGATCCCGATGTGGATGTTCGGGATCGCGCTGGCCGCCGGCAACGCCTTCATCCTGAAGCCGTCCGAGCGCGATCCCTCGGTTCCCGTCCGCCTCGCGGAGCTGATGCAGGAGGCCGGTCTTCCCGCCGGCGTGCTCCAGGTCCTGCACGGGGACAAGGAGATGGTGGATGCCATCCTCGATCATCCAGCGATCGGAGCAGTGAGCTTCGTCGGCTCCTCCGACATCGCCCATTATGTCTATCAGCGCGGCGTTGCAGCCGGAAAGCGCATCCAGGCGATGGGCGGCGCCAAGAACCATGGCATCGTCATGCCCGATGCCGATCTCGACCAGGCGGTGGCCGACATCAGCGGCGCTGCCTTCGGCTCGGCCGGCGAGCGCTGCATGGCGTTGCCGGTGGTGGTGCCGGTCGGCGAAAAGACCGCCGAGGCCCTGCGTGAGAAGCTGGTCAAGGCCATCCACGGCCTTCGCGTCGGAGTCTCGACCGATCCCGACGCCCATTACGGACCGGTGGTCAATGCGGCCCACCGGCAGAAGATCGAAAGTTACATCCAGATGGGCGTGGACGAGGGCGCCGAGCTGGTGGTCGACGGCCGCGGCTTCGCGCTCCAGGGTCATGAGGAGGGCTTCTTCATCGGCCCCAGCCTGTTCGACCACGTCAAGCCGCAGATGAAGAGCTACCAGGACGAGATTTTCGGCCCGGTGCTGCAGATCGTGCGCGCCGACGGCTTCGAGGAAGCGCTGCGGCTGCCGTCGGATCATTCCTATGGCAATGGCGTTGCCATCTTCACCCGCAACGGCCATGCGGCGCGCGAGTTCGCCCAGCGCGTCAACGTGGGCATGGTCGGGATCAACGTGCCGATCCCGGTGCCGGTCGCCTATCACAGCTTCGGCGGCTGGAAGCGCAGCGCCTTCGGCGACATGAACCAGCACGGCATGGACGGCGTGCGCTTCTGGACCAAGGTGAAGACGGTCACCCAGCGCTGGCCGGACGGGTCGGCGACCGGAGACAATGCCTTCGTCATCCCGACGATGGGGTGACGCAATGAGCCAGTTCGACCTCACCGACGAGCAGCGCCAGATCCAGGAGCTGGCGCGGCAGTTCACGGCCGACCGGATCACCCCCAATGCCGGCGGGTGGGACGAGAAGCATATCTTCCCGCGCGACGTGATCCGCGAAGCCGCCTCGCTCGGCTTCGGCGCCATCTACGTCTCGGAGGAAAGCGGCGGGATCGGTCTGGGGCGGCTCGAGGCGGCGCTGATCATGGAGGCGATGGCCTACGGCTGTCCGTCCACCTCCGCGTTCATCTCGATCCACAATATGGGCGCCTGGATGATCGATCGGTTCGGATCGGCGGCGCTCAAGGACAAATATCTGCCCTCGCTGGTCACCATGGATCGGATGGCGAGCTATTGCCTCACCGAGCCGGGGTCGGGATCGGATGCCGCCGCTCTCAAGGCCAGGGCGGTGAGGGACGGCGATTCCTATGTCGTCACCGGCTCCAAGGCATTCATTTCCGGCGGCGGCGAGAACGACCTCTACGTCACCATGGTCCGCACCGGCGAGGACGGGCCGCGCGGCATCTCCTGCCTCGTGATTGAGAAGGACATGGAGGGCGTCAGCTTCGGAGCGCAGGAGCGCAAGCTCGGCTGGCATTCGCAGCCCACCGCCCAGGTCAATTTCGATGGTGTGCGGGTACCGGCGGAAAATCTCCTCGGCGGTGAAGGGGAGGGGTTCCGCATCGCGATGATGGGCCTCGACGGCGGGCGGCTGAACATCGGCGCCTGCTCGCTGGGCGGCGCGCAACGCTGCCTCGACGAGGCGATTGCCTATACGAAGGAGCGCAGGCAGTTCGGCCAGGCCATCGCGGATTTCCAGGCGACCCAGTTCACCCTCGCCGACATGGAGACGGAGTTGCAGGCCGCGCGCATGCTGCTCTACGCGGCGGCGGCGAAGGTGACGGAGAATGCGCCGGACAAGACCCGGTTCGCCGCCATGGCCAAGCGCCTCGCCACCGACACCGGCAGCGCTGTCGTCGACCGTGCGCTGCAGCTTCACGGCGGCTACGGCTATCTGATGGACTATCCGATCGAACGCTTCTGGCGCGACCTTCGGGTTCACTCGATCCTGGAGGGCACCAACCAGATTATGCGGATGATCGTCGCGAGGGACATGCTGCGCCAGTGAGCGACGTGCTGACCGCGGTCGAAGGGCAGGTGGGCCGGATCCGGCTGAACCGCCCGCAGGCCATTCATGCGCTGACCCGGGATATGTGCTCGGCGATGATCGCGGCGCTGCTTGCCTGGCGCGACGATCGCACCATCAGGGCGGTGACCATCGATCATGCGGAAGGCCGCGGCTTCTGCGCCGGCGGCGACGTGCGCATGCTGGCGCAGAGCGGGGCGGGGGACGGCGCCGAGGCGCGGGCCTTCTTCCACGAGGAATATCGGCTGAACCACCTGCTGTTCACCTATCCCAAGAAGACGATCGCCTTCATGGACGGGATCACCATGGGCGGCGGCGTCGGCATTTCTTTGCCCTGCACCTATCGAGTGGCGACGGAGAATACCCGCTTCGCCATGCCGGAAACCGCCATCGGCCTGTTCCCGGACGTCGGCGGCGGCTGGTATCTGTCGCGGCTGCCGGGGCGGGTCGGCCAGTTCCTGGCGCTCACCGGCGCGCGTCTCGATGGGTCCGAATGCCGCCATCTCGGCCTCGCCACCCACTATCTGCCGCATGACTCGCTCGAAGAGGTGAAGGCGCGGACCGCGCTCGATGCCGACCGCGCCGAACAGGTTCTGGGCGCGGCCGGCGTCGCGCCGCCGCCTGCACGGATCGCCGACAATCTTCCGCGCATCGCCCGCTTCTTCGCCTCCGATCGTTTCGAGGACATCCTCGCCGCGCTCGGGCAGGACGATTCCAAATGGGCCCGGACCGAACTTGCGACGCTGCGGTCGAAGAGCCCGCAGGCCTGCAAGGTGTCGCTGCGGCTGCTTGCCGACGGCGCGCGCATGCAGGACTTCGCCGACGAGATGCGCCAGGAATATGCAGTGGCGGCGCATGTGGTGCAGCGGCACGATTTTCTCGAGGGCGTTCGTGCGGTCCTGATCGACAAGGACAATGCGCCGCGCTGGAACCCGGCAACGCCGGAAGCGGTGACCGACCACATGATCGACACGATCTTCGCGCCGCTGCCGCCCGACGAGCAGTGGACGCCGATCTCGAACGACGGAGCATCGCGATGACTTACGAAAACATCCTGGTCGAGAAACGGGGCGCGGTGACCCTGATCACCCTCAATCGGCCCAAGGCGCTCAATGCGCTCAACAGCGCCGTCCTTGCCGAGCTGATCCACGCCTTTGCGGCCTATGACGCGGACGACGGCCAGCGCTGTGCGGTGCTCACCGGCAGCGAGCGCGCCTTCGCTGCGGGCGCGGATATCAAGGAGATGGCGGAGCAGGGCTTCGCCGACATGTACGGCCGCAATTTCTTTGCCGGCTGGGAACAGGTCACCGCCACCCGCAAGCCGTGGATCGCCGCGGTCGCCGGCTATGCGCTCGGCGGCGGCTGCGAGGTGGCGATGATGGCCGATTTCATCGTGGCGGCGGACACCGCCCAGTTCGGCCAGCCGGAGATCAAGCTCGGGGTCACGCCGGGCATGGGCGGGTCGCAGCGCATGGCGCGGGCGATCGGCAAGGCCAAGGCGATGGAGATGTGCCTGACCGGGCGGATGATGGGCGCCGAAGAGGCCGAACGCAGCGGCCTCGTCGCCCGGGTCGTTCCGGCCGACCGGCTGCTGGAGGAAGCGCTGGCGGTTGCCGAGACCATCGCCGGCATGGCGCCGCTGGCCGCCATGGCGGTCAAGGAAATGATCAACGGAGTGGACGAGATGCACCTGGCTCAGGGCATCCGGTTCGAGCGTCGGCTGTTCCATGGCCTGTTCGGGACCGAGGACCAGAAGGAGGGAATGGCGGCCTTCGTCGACAAGCGCAAGGCGGAGTGGAAGGGGCGCTGACCATGGCGCGGATCGGCTTCATCGGCCTGGGGAACATGGGCAGCGGGATGGCGGCCAATCTCGCTCGCGCCGGCCATGCGGTGCACGCGTTCGATCTGTCGGCGAAGGCGCTGGCGAAGGCTGAAAGGGCCGGCTGCACGGTTGCCGTTTCCGTTGCGGATGCGGTGCAGGACGCCGGGGCGGTGGTGACCATGCTTCCGGCAGGCGAGCACATCCGGCAGGTCTATGAAGGCGCCGTGTTCGATGCCTGCCCGGCCGATGCGGTCCTGATCGACTGTTCGACGATCGACGTGGCGACCGCGCGGGCGGTCGAGGAAAAGGCGGCGGCGAGGGGCCTGCTGATGGTGGACGCGCCGGTGTCGGGCGGGATCGCCGCGGCCGAGGCGGGGACGCTCACCTTCATGGTCGGCGGCAGCGACTCCGGTTTCGAGCGGGCGCGGCCGATCCTGGAGCCGATGGGCAAGGCGGTGATCCACGCCGGCGGTTCGGGCACCGGCCAGGCCGCCAAGATCTGCAACAACATGCTGCTCGGCGCGACCATGATCGCCACCTGCGAGGCATTCCTGCTGGCGCAGCGGCTGGGGCTCGATCTCCAGACCTTCTACGACATCGCCAGCAAGGCTTCGGGCCAGAGCTGGTCGATGACCAGTTATTGCCCCGTTCCCGGCGTCGGCCCGGAGACCCCGGCCGACCGCGACTATGAAGGCGGCTTCGCCGCCGCGCTGATGCTCAAGGACCTGCGCCTCGCAATGGAGGCCGCCCGCGACGCCGGTGCCTGGACGCCGATGGGCAAGGAAGCTGAGGACCTCTACGCCCGCTATGCGGCCGCCGGCGGCGCGCGGAAGGACTTTTCCGGCATCATCCGGATGCTGGCCGAGCCGGGCGGAGAGTGAGCCGCTCACCATTCCTCCCCTGTATCTGCGGGGAGGAAATGGGCGGCTTAACCCACCAGTTCCACCGCCATCGCGGTGGCTTCGCCGCCGCCGATGCAGAGCGAGGCGATGCCGCGCTTGCCGCCGGTCTGTTCCAGCGCGGAGAGCAGGGTGGCGAGGATGCGGGCGCCCGACGCGCCGATCGGATGGCCCATGGCGGTCGCGCCGCCGTGGATGTTCACCTTCTCGTGCGGAATGGCGAGGTCCTTCATCGCGCACATGGTGACGCAGGCGAAGGCTTCGTTGATCTCGAACAGGTCGACGTCGCCCACCTTCCAGCCGGTCTTGTCCAGCAGCCGCTGGAGCGCACCGATCGGAGCGGTTGTGAACTGCGCCGGCGCGCGGGCATGGGCGGTGTGGCCGACGATGCGGGCAACCGGCTTCAGCCCCTTTGCGTTGGCCAGCGAGGCGCGGGTCAGGACCAGGGCGGCGGCGCCGTCGGAGATCGACGAGGCGTTGGCGGCGGTGATCGTTCCGTCCTTGGCGAAGGCGGGGCGCAGCCCGGGGATCTTGGCGGGGTCGCCCTTCAGCACCTGCTCGTCGAGGCTCACCGTTTCGCTGCCCTTGCGGGTCTTCACCTCGACCGGGACGATCTCGCGATCGAAGGCGCCGGCCTTCTGCGCCTTCTGCGCCCGGGTCAGGGATTCGATCGCATAATCGTCCTGCATCTGGCGGGTGAACTGATAGGCCGCGGCCGTATCCTCCGCGAAGGTTCCCATGGCGCGGCCCGGCTCATAGGCATCCTCGAGGCCGTCGAGCATCATATGGTCGTAGACGGTGTCGTGGCCGATGCGCGCCCCCGAACGGTGCTTCTTCATCAGGAAGGGCGCGTTGGACATGCTTTCCATGCCGCCGGCGACGATCAGGTCCGCCGATCCCGCGACCAGTGCGTCGGAAGCGATCATCGCCGCCTTCATTCCGGAGCCGCACATCTTGTTGACGGTCACGGCCTCGACGGACTGGGGCAGGTTCGCCCCGAGCGCCGCCTGGCGCGCTGGCGCCTGGCCCAGGCCCGCCGCAAGTACGCAGCCCATGTAGCAGCGGTCGACATCTTCGGGGTTGACGCCCGCACGATCGACGGCGGCCTTGACCGCCTCGGCTCCGAGCTGGGTCGCGCTCACTCCGGACAGGCTGCCGAGGAAGCTGCCCATAGGCGTTCGGGCATAGGAGAGGATGACGATGGGATCGGTGGACATGGGATCTCCTTGGCTGTGGCCCCTCATATGGGGAGCGAAGGCATAGAATCACATTGCACTTGCGTGACGGCGCTGGAAAGGATGGCGGCCTGATACGGAAGGAAAAACCGTGCTTGACCGATTGGAGGCGCTCGAAGCCAAGCGCAGCGAGGCGCGGCTCGGCGGCGGCGAGAAGAGGATCGAGGCGCAGCATGCCAAGGGGCGGCTGACGGCGCGCGAACGGCTCGAGGTCCTGCTCGATCCGGGCAGCTTCGAGGAATATGACATGTTCGTGGAGCATGATTGCTCCGACTTCGGCATGGAGACGCAGAAGGTGCCGGGCGACGGGGTCGTCACCGGCTCGGGCACCATCAACGGGCGGCTCGTGTTCGTCTTCGCCCAGGATTTCACCGTCTTCGGCGGGTCGCTGTCCGAGCGCCATGCCGAGAAGATCTGCAAGGTGATGGACATGGCGATGAAGGTCGGCGCTCCGGTGATCGGCCTCAACGACAGCGGCGGAGCGCGCATCCAGGAAGGGGTGGCAAGCCTTGCTGGCTATGCCGAAGTATTCCAGCGCAACGTGCTTGCTTCGGGGGTGATCCCGCAGATCAGCCTGATCATGGGTCCCTGTGCGGGCGGCGCGGTCTATTCGCCGGCGATGACCGACTTCATCTTCATGGTGAAGCACAGCTCCTACATGTTCGTCACCGGTCCCGATGTGGTGAAGACGGTAACCAACGAGGTGGTGACCCAGGAGGAGCTTGGCGGGGCGGTCACCCACACCACAAAGTCGGGCGTGGCCGACGTCGCCTTCGAGAATGACATCGAGGCCCTGCTCGCCACCCGCGACTTCTTCGACTTCCTGCCGCTGTCGAACCGGCACGATCTTCCGGTCCGCCCCACCGCCGATCCGTGGGACCGGATCGAACCCAGCCTCGACACGCTGATCCCGGACAGCGCGGCCAGGCCCTATGACATGCACGAACTCATCCGGAAGACGCTCGACGAGGGCGACTTCTTCGAAGTCCAGCCGGCGCATGCGATGAACATCATCTGCGGCTTTGGCCGGATCGAGGGGCGCACCGTCGGGGTGGTGGCCAACCAGCCGATGGTGCTGGCCGGGGTGCTCGACATCGCCAGTTCCAAGAAGGCGGGGCGGTTCGTCCGCTTCTGCGATGCATTCGACATTCCGATCATCACCTTCGTCGACGTGCCAGGCTTCCTGCCCGGGGTGGCGCAGGAGCATGGCGGCATCATCAAGAACGGGGCGAAGCTGCTGTTCGCTTATGCGGAAGCGACGGTTCCCAAGATAACGGTGATCACTCGCAAGGCCTATGGCGGGGCCTATGACGTCATGGCGTCCAAGCATCTGCGCGGGGACCTCAACTATGCCTGGCCGTCGGCCGAGATTGCGGTGATGGGGGCCAAGGGCGCGGTGGAGATCATCTTCCGCAAGGACATCGGCGATCCGGACAAGATCGCCGAGCGCACGCGCGAATATGAGGAACGGTTCGCCAATCCGTTCGTGGCGGCCAGCATGGGGTTCATCGACGAAGTGATCATGCCCCATTCCACCCGCCGCCGCATTGCGCTGGGGCTCCGGAAGCTGAGGGACAAGCAGCTCGAGAACCCCTGGAAGAAGCATGACAACATTCCCCTCTGAGGAGCTGCTGGTCGGACTGGTGGCGCTCGGCGCGATCCCGTGGATCGCCTGGACCCTGCAGCGCGGCCTGCGCGCCGACCGGCTGCCGATCGGCCGCACCTATGTCGGGCGGGTGGAGCGCCCCGGGGTGTTCAAGGCCCTTGCCGTCTTCTACATCGGCGCGGCGCTGCTGATGGGCTATATCGCCCTGAATCTGCTGGCCGGAACGTTCGGACTATGAACCAGCCACGACCATTCACGTTGTCCGCAGGAGCGCGAAGCGGCGAATGACGGGCCCGGAGCGAAATCCATGACCCTTGGTCGTCTCAATCATGTGGGCGTTGCAACGCCGTCGATCGAGCGCAGCATCGCGCTCTACCGCGAGATGCTGGGTGCGACGCGGATCCACGAGCCGTTCGACCTGCCTGCCCAGGGCGTGCGGGTCTGTTTCGTCGACACGCCCAATAGCCAGATCGAACTGCTCGAACCGCTCGGTGCGGACAGCCCGATCGCGAAGTTCCTGGCGAAGAACCCGGCCGGCGGACAGCATCACATCTGCTTCGAGGTGCCCGACATCCACGAGGCCAAGGCGGAGATGGAGGCGAAGGGCGCGACCGTGCTGGGCGCGCCGCGGATCGGCGCCCACGGGACGCCGGTGATCTTCGTCCACCCCAGCGACATGGGCGGGGTGCTCGTCGAGCTGATGGAGACGCCCCATGGCGCATGACAAGCCGGGCCGCGCGGACTGGCAGGCGGCCGCATCCAGGGAGGTCAAGGGCCGCGAGCTCGGCCGGACCACGCCCGAAGGCATTGCCATCGAACCGCTCTACACCGCCGAGGACATCGAAGGGGTCGATCCGGGCTATCCCGGCTTTCCGCCCTTCACCCGCGGACCCTATGCCTCGATGTATGCGGGCCGTCCCTGGACGATCCGCCAATATTCCGGCTTCTCCACCGCCGAGGAGTCCAACGCCTTTTATCGCCGCAACCTCGCTGGCGGCCAGAAGGGCCTTTCGGTCGCCTTCGACCTTGCCACCCATCGCGGATACGACAGCGACCATCCGCGAGTCCCCGGCGATGTCGGCATGGCCGGCGTTGCGATCGACACCGTTGAGGACATGAAGATCCTGTTCGACGGCATCCCGCTGGGTGAGATGTCGGTCAGCATGACGATGAACGGCGCGGTGCTTCCGGTCATGGCCTTCTATATCGTTGCCGCCGAGGAACAGGGCGTGACGATGGACCGGCTGTCCGGCACCATCCAGAACGACATCCTCAAGGAGTTTGCGGTCCGCAACACCTATATCTACCCGCCCGATCATTCGATGCGGATCGTCGCGGACGTGATCGCCTTTTCCGCCCGTCACATGCCGCGCTTCAATCCGATCTCGATCAGCGGCTATCACATGCAGGAAGCCGGGGCGACGGCGGTGCAGGAACTTGCCTTCACTCTCGCCGACGGGATGGAATATGTGCGTGCCGCGCTGGCCGGCGGCCTCGCGGTGGATTCCTTCGCGCCGCGGCTGTCCTTCTTCTTCGGCATCGGCATGAACTTCTTCATGGAGGTGGCCAAGCTGCGCGCGGCGCGCACCCTCTGGTCGCGGATCATGGAGGATTTCGGCGCGCAGGACCCGCGCTCCAGGATGCTGCGCACCCATTGCCAGACCAGCGGCGTCAGCCTCACCGAGCAGGACCCCTATAACAATGTGATCCGCACCACGATCGAAGCGATGGCCGCGGTTCTGGGCGGAACCCAGTCGCTCCACACCAACAGCTTCGACGAGGCGCTGGCGCTTCCCACCGACTTTTCCGCGCGTATCGCCCGCAACACCCAGCTGATCCTGGCCGAGGAGACCGGCATTCCCGATGTTGCCGATCCCCTCGGCGGCAGCTATTTCATCGAGGCGCTGACCAGAGAGCTCGCCGACGAGGCCTGGGCGCTGATCCGGAAGGTCGAGGGAATGGGCGGGATGACCGCGGCGGTGGCCGAGGGCCTGCCCAAGCGCATGATCGAGGAGTCTGCTGCCGCCCGGGCGGCCCGGATCGACCGGGGCGAGGAAGTGATCGTCGGGGTGAACCGCTACCAGCCCGACAATCCGCAGCATGTGGAGATCCTCGAGGTCGACAATGCCAGGGTGCGGGCCGGCCAGATCGCGCGCGTGGAGCAGGTCCGCAAGGCTAGGAACGAAGAGGCGGTGGCGATCGCCCTCGACCGGCTCCGCGAGGGTGCGCGCGGGGATGCCAATCTGCTCGCGCTCTCGGTCGATGCCGCGCGTGCACGAGCTACCCTGGGCGAGATCAGTGCTGCGCTCGAAGATGTGTTCGGCCGCTACGATACCACACCGCAGCCGGTGCGCGGTGTGTACGGTCCCGCGCGGGCAGGCGAGCCGGCCTGGGAGCGCATGGTCGAGGGTGTTCAGGCGATCGCCGCCCGGCTTTCGCGCAAGCCGCGGATGCTGGTGGCGAAGATGGGCCAGGACGGGCACGACCGCGGCGCCAACCTGGTCGCCTCGGCCTTTGCCGACCTCGGGTTCGAGGTGGTCGCCGGCCCCCTGTTCCAGACTCCCGAGGAGGCGGCGGCGCTTGCTGTCGATCGCGATGTCGACGTGGTCGGCGCCTCCTCGCTCGCCGCCGGACATCGGACCCTGGTGCCGGAGCTGATCGAGCGGCTTCGCGAGAAGGGCCGCGCCGACATCAAGGTGGTGGTCGGCGGGGTCATTCCGCCGCACGATTATGACATGCTCCGCCGCGCGGGCGTCCAGGCAATCTTCGGTCCCGGCACGAATCTGGTGGACGCGGCGGGCGAAGTGCTGAAGTTGCTCGGCCACAACCTACCCCCGCTCGAAGAGGCTGCTGAATGACTCTCAGAACCGATTGGACGCGCGACGAGATCGGTGCGCTGTTCGACATGCCGTTCCTGGATCTCGTGCACGAGGCGCAGCAGGTGCACCGGCGCTGGCACGAGCCGAACCAGGTCCAGCTTTCGACCTTGCTGTCGGTGAAGACCGGCGGCTGTGCGGAGAATTGCGGCTATTGCAGCCAGTCCGCCTTCGCCAGCTCGGGTCTCAAGGCCGAGAAACTGATGGATGCCGACGCCGTGCTCGCTGCGGCCGCCGAAGCCAAGGCGGCGGGCTCGGGACGCTTCTGCATGGGCGCGGCCTGGCGCGAACCCAAGGAGCGCGACATGGATTCGCTCTGCCGGATGGTCGCCGGCGTCAAGGCGATGGGCCTCGAGACCTGCATGACTCTTGGCATGCTGACCCAGGACCAGGCCGATCGGCTCGGCGCCGCAGGCCTCGATTATTACAACCACAATCTCGACAGCTCGCCGGAATATTATGACGAGGTCGTCACCACCCGCACCTATGGCGAGCGGCTGGAAACGCTGGAGCGGGTGCGGCGCGCCGGCATGTCGGTCTGCTGCGGCGGTATCGTCGGCATGGGCGAGGGCCGCGTCGACCGGGTCGGCTTCCTCCATGCCTTAGCGACCCTGCCGCGCCATCCGGAGAGCGTTCCGATCAACGCGCTGGTGCCGGTGCAGGGCACCCGCCTCGGCGATGCGATGATTGAGGCGCCGGAAAAGAGGATCGACGACATCGAATTCGTGCGCACCGTCGCGGTGGCCCGCATTCTGATGCCGCGTTCGATGGTCCGGCTGTCGGCCGGGCGCGAAAGCATGAGCGAGGCCACCCAGGCTTTGTGCTTCCTCGCCGGCGCCAATTCCATCTTCACCGGAGACAAGCTGCTCACCACCGGCAATGCCGGGGCGGGCGCCGATGCCGCGCTGTTCGCCAAGCTGGGGCTGATGCCGATGCAGGCCGCCGAGCCCGAACGGGAGGCGGCGGAATGATGCGCCGGGTGCCGAGGCCGTGATCCTGACCATCCTCGCCGCGCTCGCTGCAGCCGCAGCGCCGGCGCCCGACGACAAGCCCGACTGCGACGATCCCCAAACGCAGTTCGAGATGAACGTCTGCGCCGCAATCGACTTCGAGGCGGCGGACGCGGAGCTGAACCGGATGTGGAAGGAGGTGGTCGCGGCGGCGCGGTCAAACGACGCCGATTTCGACTGGCAGTCGGTCAAACGGCCGACGACCGAGCAGGTGCTGCGCGATGCACAGCGGGCCTGGATCCGCCTCCGCGACAGCCATTGCACCTACGAGGGCTATGAGGCGCTTGGCGGCAGCATGGAGCCGATGCTCTACAACGGCTGTCGCGCCCGCCTGACCCGCGAACGCATCGAACAGCTGCGGCCGCAGGAAGCCCGCTGACCGATGTTCGACAAGATCCTCATTGCCAATCGCGGCGAAATTGCCTGCCGGGTGATGCGCACTGCGCGGCGGATGCGCATTGCGACGGTCGCGGTCTATTCGGACGCCGATGCCGATGCGCCCCATGTCGCCATGGCCGACGAGGCGGTGCGGCTGGGGCCGGCGCCGGCGGCCGAAAGCTATTTGCGCGAGGACCTGCTGCTGCTCGCCTGTAGGGAGACGGGTGCGCAGGCGGTGCATCCCGGATACGGCTTCCTGTCGGAGCGCGAGAGCTTTGCGCGGCTGCTGGCGGAGAACGGCATCGCCTTCATCGGCCCGCCGGCAGGCGCGATCGCCGCCATGGGCGACAAGATCGAGTCCAAGCGGCTGGCCGAAGCCGCCGGGGTCAATGTGGTGCCCGGTTTCATCGGCGAGATCCGGGATGCCCAACATGCGGCGGAGATCGCCGGAGCCATCGGCTATCCGGTGATGATGAAGGCCTCGGCCGGCGGCGGCGGCAAGGGCATGCGGCTGGTCACGGACGAAACCGGGCTGCGCGAGAATTTCGACAGCGTCCGGCGCGAGGGCCTCGCCAGTTTCGGCGACGATCGCATCCTGATCGAGAAGTTCATCGAGAACCCGCGCCATATCGAGATCCAGGTGCTGGGCGACACGCACGGCGCCATCCTCCACCTGGGCGAGCGCGAATGCTCGGTGCAGCGCCGCCACCAGAAGGTGGTCGAGGAAGCGCCCTCGCCCTTCGTGACGCCGGAGATGCGCGAGGCGATGGGTGCCCAGGCGGTCGCGCTCGCGCGCGAGGTCGGCTATCATTCGGCCGGCACGGTCGAGTTCATCGTCGGCGCCGATCGCAGCTTCTATTTCCTCGAGATGAACACCCGGCTCCAGGTGGAGCATCCGGTCACCGAATGCGTGACGGGGCTCGATCTGGTCGAGCAGATGATCCGCGTGGCGGCAGGCGAGAAGCTCGGCTTTGCCCAGGAGGATGTGAAGCTCCAGGGCTGGTCGGTCGAGACCCGCATCTATGCCGAGGATCCCTATCGCGGGTTCCTGCCTTCGACCGGGCGGCTGGTACGCTACGTGCCGCCGCGCAACCGGGAGGGTGTGCGGGTCGACGACGGCGTCGCCGAGGGGGGCGAGGTGTCGATGTTCTACGACCCGATGATCGCCAAGCTGATCACCAATGGCGCCACCCGGGAAGAGGCCATTGACCGGCAGATCGAAGCGCTCGATTCCTTCTGGATCGAGGGCGTGGGCAACAATGTCGATTTCCTGTCGGCGTTGATGCAACATCCGCGCTTCCGCAGCGGCGATCTCACCACCGGCTTCATCGCCGAGGAATATCCGGACGGCTTCACGGGTGCGCCTGCCGACGATCAGCTTCTCTACGACCTTGCCAGGATCGCGGCCCTGGCCGGGCACGAGACCGATCGCCGCGCCGCCAGCATCAGCGGCCAGCTCAACGGCCCGCCGGAGCCGCAGGCAGAGCGGGTGGTCCGCCTCTACGGCCGCGAATTCAGGGTGGCGATCGACCGCTACGAGGGCGGGTTCCTCGCCAGCCTGGACGGGGCGGCGCCGGCCGACATCGTCGGCCACTGGCAGCCGGGCCAGAACCATTTCATCGGGACCATCGACGGGCGGCAGCGGATCGTGCGCATCGCCCGTCAGGGCTCGGAATGGCGCCTCAACACCCGCGGTGCGACTCACCGGGTGGTTGTCCTTCCGGTCCATGTCGCGCCGCTGTCGCGCTTCATGATCGAGCGCGAGCCGCCGGACCTGTCCAACTTCCTCCTCTGCCCGATGCCGGGGCTGCTCACCGCCCTGCATGTGGAGGAGGGCGACACCGTGCAGCCGGGCCAGCCGCTTGCCGTGGTCGAGGCGATGAAGATGGAGAACATCCTGCGCGGCCAGCGGATTGCTGTCGTGAAGAAGGTTCATGCCCATCCCGGCGAAAGCCTCGCCGTCGATGCCATCATACTCGAATTCGAGGTAAAGGACTCCGCCTGACCGAACCTCCCGGGCTCACGGCCCGAGGAACCGCTTCACTTCCGCCACGAAGGCGTGGAAGCGGTCATGGTGGGCCCAATGGCCGGCATCGTCCAGCATCACCAGTTCGGCGTTCGGGAAATGGGCGAGCCGCCCGTCCTCGGCCGGATTGGAGGCCCAGCTGTCCCGGCCGTAGACGAGCAGGGTGGGAGCGCTGACACGGGACCAGAGGAACCGGATCTCGTCGGAAGTCAGGTCTTCCGGCAGCGACGAACGCACCAGGGGGTCGAATTTCCAGCTCCAGCTGCCGTCCTCGTTCCGTCGCGCGCCGTGGAGGGCGAGGTGATGCGCCTGGTCGGGGCTGAGGTGGCGGTTGGCCGCCTGCATGTGCTGCGCGGCCGCTTCGAACGTCGGGTAGCGACGGGGACGACGGGCGAGCAGGGTCCCTTGCTCCGCAATCCACAGGCGCAGGCGCTCGTCGATGGTACGCGAATCCCGCTCCGCCTGTTTCGCCGGCGGCCGTCCGAGCCCTTCGATGCAGACCAGCCTCGTCACCAGCTCAGGGAAGGTGCCGGCGAAGCGCACCGCGATATTGCCGCCGAGCGAATGGCCGATGATCGTCGCCTGGCCGGTGCCGAGATGGTCGAGAAACCGGGCGAGATCGAGGACGTAGGTGGACATCGGATAATTGCCGCCGCTCCACGCGCTGTCGCCGTGCCCGCGCAGGTCCGGTGCGACGACATGGAAGTGATGCCGGAAGGTGCGCGCGACCCAGTCCCAGCTCCGGCAATGATCGCGCTGGCCGTGGACCAGGATCAGGGGTGGCGCGCCCGCATTGCCCCAGTCGGCATAATGGAGCTTCAACCGCTGCGAGACGAAATGGCGGGACACCGGCTCGTCGGCGGTCATCGCGCACTCTCCACTCGCGCTGCCTTGCGCGATCCCTTCCATGTCCCCTTCACTCCTGCTTCGCTTCACGCCCGAACGGCACGGCCCTAGCAGCAATCCGGTCGTGAACCAGCGTCCTTCCCGCCTCCGTCTTGCCGCTTGACTCGCCCTCTCGCGAATGCATTCCCTGTGTCAAACCGGTGCGTCCGCCGCCGGACGAGAAAATCCGACAGGATGGGGGAGATTGCCGTGAACCAGATGTCGCCTGCGCTGCAGCCCAAGGTCATTCCCGACCATCCACCGGCCTTTCCGGACCAACGGGTCTGGGACGTCTATCTCGCACCCTATCAGATGGCGTCGCTCGCAGCGGCGAACGAATTGCGGCTGTTCGACCGGCTCGCCGGCAGGCCCGCGACGGATGCCGAGATCGCCGCCGACCTGAGCCTCGAGATCGAGACGCTGAAAGCCTTCCTTCCCATCCTGGCCGCCCTCGGTTTCCTGTCCGTTCGTGACGGCAGATATGCGCCGACGACGCTTGCGCGCACCTATCTCCTGACGGACAGCCCATATTATTGGGGCCATGCCTTCGCAGTCCATGCCGGGGCGAGCGTTACCCAGCAGGTGCTGACGGCGCTTCGGCAGTCCGAACGCGACAAGGAGACCACCGGTGCCGCGCAGGGCTGGGAATCCGGCAGTGTCGACGATGCGATGGGGGCGATGATCGCCCAGTTCATGAACAGCCATTCGGTGCCGTCATCGCTTGCGATCGCCCGCAATCCTCGTCTCGCCAGCATCCGGCACCTGCTCGACGTCGGCGGCGGCTCGGGCTGCTTCTCCATCGCCTTCGCCCGTGCCAATCCGGGGCTCAGGGCGACGATCATGGAGCTGGAAGCGATGTGCAGGATGGCCCGGCTCTACATCGACGGGTCGGGGATCGGTGATCGGGTCGACACGCGCGCCGTCGACATGTTCCGGCAGGAATGGCCGACCGGCCATGATGCAGTCTTCTTCGCCAATGTCTTCCACGACTGGAGCTACGAGACCAATCGGGAGCTGGCGGCCAAGGCCTGGGCCACGCTTCCGTCCGGCGGGTCGGTCCTGCTGCACGAGATGCTGATCGACGACGACGGATCGGGTCCGCTCCACCCCGCCTGCTTCTCGATGATGATGCGCGTGGGTACGCGCGGGCGCCAGTATTCGGGCAGGGAATTGACCGAGCTGCTCGAAAGCGTCGGCTTCGCCGACGTCGAGATCGAGGAGAGCTACGGCTATTATTCGCTCGTCTCGGCCCGCAAGCCCTGACCAGCGTTGCGGCTCAGCCCGACAGGCTGCAGCGCATCGGCGACCTGCGAGCGCTCTTGCGCGAGCGCTGGCACAGATAGCTGCTCCACACCTTCCGGGCAGCGACGAGCGTGTCCGGCGAGGCACCCGCCTTCTGGAGATAGTCCCGCAGCTCCGGCCAGCTCGTGGCGTCGGGCAGGTTGGGGTCGCCGCGGGCCTGGGCGATGAAGGCCCAGCTTTCCCTGCTGCCTCGTCCGAAACCATATTTGCGGGTCGTCACATATTCCTTGAAACCCACCTGCTTTCCTCTTGCAGTCCCGGAGTCGACGATCGTGCGAGGGCAGCGCTCTCCTTGAGAACCGCGCCGCTGAGCTCATCGGACCAGAAGGGCGTCCCGGTCTCGAGGCTCCCCTGCTCGATGGTGAATTCGCGATATTCGACCGACGGTCGCTGGCCCGGCGCCTCGGCGAGCACCACGGTGCCCGGTTCGAGCGTCCAGCAGCGTTCGGGAAGCGGATGGGTGGGATTCGCTTCGAGCAGGGCGTCGATCCTGGCGTGAAAATCCTCGGGGGCGGGGCAGACCGGAACGGGAATGCGGACGATGTAGCGATGCATGGCGCCCGCACCGTCGTCCCTCACGGGCGTGAGCTGATGGTTGCCGGCGGGTTCCGACTGGCCGCATCCGCCCATCAGCAGGAGCGCGACTGCCGTTGTCTTAGCCCTACGGTTCACGGCGATCCCGTCCGATCCGAAGCTCACCGACCGGTGGGGAGCACCGTCACTGCACGGCGGTTCTGCGCCCAGGCGCTTTCGTCCGAACCGAGCGCGACCGGGCGCTCCTTGCCCCAGCTGATCGTCCGCATCCGGCTCTCCGGGACGCCACGTGCCGCGAGGAAATTCTTGGCCGCATTGGCGCGCCGCTCGCCGAGCGCGAGATTATATTCGCGGGTGCCGCGCTCGTCGCAATGGCCCTCGATGGTCACGTTGACGTGCGGATTGGCGAGCAGCCAGCGCGCCTGCCCTTCGAGGATTTCCCGCGACTGGGCATCGAGCGCATGGCTGTCGGTTTCGAAATGGACGGTGTCGGAACCCGCCTGCGCGATGAATTCCCTTCGCATCCGTTCCCATTCGGACTCGCCGGGATCGGTGGCCCCGGATTCGCTCGACGGGGGCGGCGCCGGCGGGAGATCCGCCGGCGCTCTCCTGGCGCAGGCGGTCAGGCTGGTGGCGGCCAGCACAGCGACCAACAACGAAGTTCCGGACAATCTCACGTCGACCCTCCCCCCTTGCCTCCCGGACATCGGAACGCAGTAAGTGGCTGGTATAGGAACCGCGGCCGCCCGCGTTAGCATGGCTTTTTTATGCGGCGGTGCGCGTGTCAGGCCAGAATCCGGACCAGCCAATAGGCTATCGATCCAGCCACGAGCAGCGCCAGCCAGCACTGGGCGGCGTGAAAGGCGATCTGCGGCGCGGTGGTCCCGAACCAGTGGCGGTGGGTCAGCAATGTTCCGATGCCGAGAAGGAATGCGGCGCCGATCGAATAGAGCAGGAAGCTTGCGAAGGGAGAGCTCCGCAAGGCGAGGAGCGCGGGCAGGATCAGCCACGCCGTAATCCAGGTCGCGGTCTCCGCCGCGAGCGCAAGATCGGCGATCGCGCTCAACCGTCGTCCGACACGGCCTTGTGGACGTTCCGCCATCGTCTTTGCAGCTCCCTCCGGGGGCTGCCTGCTTACGTCTGGTCCGCAAGCGTCGTTACCACGGCTTTTCAATGGGTAGCACGTGCCGGACATAGGAAAGCCATGGTAACGCAGAAGGGGCAAACGCCCTTATCCGGGCGGCATGATCCCCTATCCGGACATCGGCACCCTCCTGCGGCTGTTCGGTCTCGCCTGCCTGCTCGCTCTCCCGATCCGCGGCTGCGGGCCCGGGGATGCCCGGCTTCCCGATCGCGCGCTGATCCGCTTCCAGTGCGAGGAGGGAATCGCCTTCGCCGTCCTCTATGGCTCCGGAACCGCACGCATCTTCACATCCGCGGGACTGTACGACCTGACCCGGATTCCCTCGTCCATAGGCGCGCGCTACCGATCGGAGACGGTCGCGTTCATCCACGATCAGGATCGCGCCGTTCTCGTCGGTGCTCAGGGCGGGCCGTTCAGATCTTGCCACGAGTCCGGGCCGCGCGGATGAAGGCGACACGGTAGGGAGGGAAGTATCGCCGTGTCTTCGGGTTCGGACAGCGCCTTGCTTCGCACGATGACCGGCAGCAGCTGGCACCTGCGCCTCGCCGCCGTCGTGATCTTCATTGCCGCGACCGGCGTGGCATTCGTCGCCCAGAATTCGGACATGCCCCGAACGGCCGCGGTCGTCTACCTGCTCGGGGTCATGCTCGTCGGCGCGATGGTGGGGCTGTGGGGCGGGCTGCTCGCCGCGGTGGTGGCCTCGCTCGTCTATAATTTCTTTCTCAGCGACCCGGTATTTCGGTTCAGCCTGACCTCCGCCGAGGAATTCGTCCCCCTCGTCGCCTTCAATCTCAGCGCCGCGGCTTCCGGGCTTCTCGCCGGCCGGCTCAAGGACCGCGCGCTGGCCGCCGAACATGCCGGGCGGCGCATGAAGGCGCTGCTCGACGTCAGCCAGGCGCTCCAGAAAGCCGTGCGGGTCGAGGACGTCGCAGCGGCGATTGCGCCGTTCGGCCTGGCGAACGGCGGTTCGCCCGAGCTCTACATCCTGGCCGATGGGGCGATCGCGCCGGTTCAGGAATCCCGCGCCGGCTTCGACCTTGCGCAGGCGCTGCTTGAGTCGGGCGGCGAGAGCCTGCAGGAAGGCGGGCGCCGCGCCCTGCGCTTGTCGACCCTGGAAGGATGCGTCGGCGTCCTCGTCGTGCCCTGGTCCGACCGCTTGCGGCGCCCTTCGGAGCAGAACGATCTCGAAGCCTTCGTGAACCTGCTCAGCATCACGATCGAGCGCTGCCTCCTCCTCGAACGCCTGTCCGAAGCCGAGGCCGTGCGGCGGTCCGAGGAATTCAAGACGGCCCTTCTTTCATCGGTGTCCCACGACATGCGAACCCCCCTGAGCGCGATCTCCGCCTCCGCGAGCAGCCTTGCCCGGTTCGGGGAGAGTCTGGCGGAGGAAACCCGCGCGGACCTGCTCAAGATGATCCAGGAGCAATGCGATCGCCTCAACCGCTACACCTCCAACCTGCTGAACCTCGGGCGGATCCAAGCCGGCGTCGACGAGGCCGCTTTCGTCGACTGCGATGCGCTGGAGGCGCTCGGTTCGGCGATCTCGCAGGCGCGCGGCCTCGCCAGCGGGCACGAGATCTGCAAAGCCTATGAAGTCGCCGGCGCCATCGTCCGTGCCGATCCGATGATGCTGGAACAGATCTTCTTCAACGTCCTTGAAAATTCGGTCCGCTACAGCCCGGGCAACCTGCCGATCTCCGTGTCGGCCAGCGCCGGGAATGGCGAACTGCTGGTCACGATCCGGGATCAGGGGCCCGGCATCCCGCAAGAGGATGTCGAACGGGTGTTCGAACGTTTCTACCGTTCCCGCGGCCAGGCCCATCAGGGAACCGGCCTCGGTCTTTCGATCAGCCGGGGATTTGCCGAGGCGTTCGGGGGATCGGTCGACATTGCTCCGCCCGATCCACTCGTCGGCGGGACGGCGGTGCGGATCCGGCTGCCGGTCGTCCAGCTGGTGGATGCCGCCCTGTGAGCACGCGGATCCTGATTCTCGACGACGAACCGGCGATCGCCCGCGTCCTCCAGCCGGTGCTTGCGGCCACCGGCGCGGAAGTCTTCACGGCGGCGACGGCCGTGGAGGGGCTGGCCGCGGTGCGACAGGAAGCGATCGACGTGGTGCTGCTCGATCTCGGGCTGCCCGATGCGGACGGGAAGGACCTCATCACCCATTTGCGCGAGCTTGCGGATCTCGCGATCATCGTCATTTCCGCGCGCCACCAGGAAGCGGAAAAGGTTGCCGCCCTCGATGCCGGCGCCGACGATTATGTCGACAAGCCCTTCAAGATCGACGAGCTGATGGCCCGGATCCGGGCGGCGCAGCGCCGGTTGCGCCCCTCCTCCCAGGGGTCGGAAACGATCGTCGCCGGCGATGTCGTGATCAACGTGCGTACCCGCCAGGTGACCTTGATGGGCGAGGAGGTGCGGTTGTCGCCCAAGGAGTTCGAGCTGCTGCGCATCCTGGCCGAACATTACAACCAGGTGGTGACCCACCGGCGGCTCCTGCTCGCCGGATGGGGCGATCCCGGGGCGGACACCCAGTATCTGCGCAGCTATATCGCGCTGCTCCGGCAGAAGCTCGAGGTGGATCCCGCGGAACCGACCCTGTTGGTGAGCGAGCCGGGCGTCGGTTACCGGCTGAAGTCGCCCACGGCCTGACGGATACTCAGGAGACTTGCTCCTCCGCCCGGGCCGCGAGGTCCGCGTCGAGCCGACCCGCGCGCAGGATCACGAAGAATCCTGCACCGGCCGAGATGAAGGGCACGCCGGACAGCGCGAGCCGGAGGGCCTCCGCGCTGCCATGGGCGGGTTCCAGCGCATCGCTCAGCATGCCCATCAGCAGCGGGCCGAGCCCGGCGCCGGCGAGCGCCATGATGAAGAAAAGAAAGGCCGTGGCGGTCGCCCGGGCGCGCACCGGCGCCAGCGTCTGCACGGTGCCGTAGAAGGGCCCGAAGCAGCTGTAGTTCATCGCGAAGACGAAGAAGAAGGCAGTGAATATCACTGTCTCGCTGCCCGACCACAGTGCCAGCATCAGCAAGGGCCCTAGCGCGATCATTCCCAACCCCGGCACGATGAGATAGGCCGCGACGCTGCGGCTGCCGAAGCGGTCGGCGATCACCCCGCCGAAATAGGTGCCGAGCCCGCCGCCGAGGCCGACGGCAAGCGCCAGCTCCACCAATATGTCGCCGTAGGTGAGGCCGTGGACCCGGACCAGCAGGTCGACCAGCCACATCGAGATCGCATAGCCGCTGAGCGAGGCCAGCGCCCCGCCGATCGCGATGGTGCGGTAGCTGCCTATGCGCCAGAGCAGCGCGATGGTCTCGGCCATGCCCGCCGGAGGATCGGAAGGACGGGCTGCCGCTCCATCCTGCGCGCCGCGGGCCGGCTCGTGGATGGTGAGCCGGGCGAGCAGTCCGACGGCGATGCCCGGCGCTCCGACGAGGACGAAGGCCATGCGCCATCCCACTTCCATCGTCAGCCAGCCGCCGGCCAGGAACCCGAAGGTTGTTCCGATCGGCACCCCGAGTGCGAGGATGGCGAGCGCGGTCGAGCGTTCGGTCTGGGAGAAATAGTCGGAGATCAGCGAATGCGACGCCGGCGTCGCCCCCGCCTCGCCCACGCCGACTCCGATGCGGGCGAGCAGCAGGTGCAGGAAGCCGGCCGCCGCGCCCGACACTGCCGTCATCGCGCTCCACAGCACGATGGAGATGGAGATCAGGTTCACGCGGCTGTAGCGGTCGGCGACGCGCGCCAGCGGGATTCCCATCACCGAATAGAAGAGGGCGAAGGCCAGACCCTTGAGGATGCCCAGTTCGGTATCGGAGAGACCGAGTTCCGTCTTGATCTCGGGAGACAGCACCGCGAGCAGCTGCCGGTCGACGAAGTTGAACACCGAAATGACCAGCAGGACGCCGAGCACATAGTGGCGGTAGCGCACGCCGGTCCGGGGCGCAGGCGTCGCCGGGGTCAGGCGCTCCGCGCCGCTGGGCTGGTCCAAAGCGTCACTCTCCCGCGCTTTTCGCGAAGGGTGTATCGGCGCCGCCTCGTGCTGACAACGGCCCGTGGCGCTGCCATAGTGTCGGGGAATGGAGGGCATGCAGGCCATGACCGATATGCGGACCGACGGGCGCGGGGCGTTGGGCGACGCCTATCTCTACGATGTCGACATCGTCTACGCCGTCCCCCGCACGGAACAGATCTTCTATCCGGCCGAGCGGCACCGTTCGTCCATGCCTGCCGAAACCCACAGGATGCCCCTCTACGACATGCGCGCGATGCGCGACCGGCTGTCGTTCGACGGCAACGGCTTCGTGCTGGTCAATCATCGGTCGAAGGTGCGCGACTTCCGCGATCCGGAGCAGATCCGGTCGATCTATCTGCCGGAGACGGAAGAGCTCGTGCGCGGCCTGGTGGGGGCCGAGAAGACGATCAGCTTCGGAGAGATGTACCGGAGCGACGGCGCCGGGACCTCCGAAGGGTCGCAGCCCGCTTATGCCGCCCATGTCGACTATGGCGACCGGACGGTTCGCCAGTTCATCCGCGACATTCTCGACGAGGAAGAGGCCGACTACTGGCTCAGGCGCCGGTACATGCTGATCAACGTCTGGCGTCCCATCGTCGAGGTGCGCCGGTCCCCGCTCGTGCTGGTCGACGGCTCCACCGTGCGCCAGGAGGATCTGGTGGTGAGCGAGGTGCGCGGCGGTCTCGGCGATCCCAACCGGGCCACCCTCTACGGCTGGCGCCTCGTCCACAATCCGGAGCATCGCTGGTATCACGTTCCGCGGATGCAGCCGGACGAGGTCATGGTGTTCAAGCTGTTCGACAGCGATCCGGACAGGGTGCAGCTGACCGGGCATCTCGCAATCGAGGATCCGGCCAGCGAGCCTGACGCTCCGCCCCGGCAGAGCATGGAAGTACGTACCATCTCGTTCATGCCGGATTGACCGGCGCAGCGCCGCGGGGGGAAGGTCGGCATGAAGATCACGAAGGTCGAAAGCCTGCATGCCGACGGCGGCTGGCGGCCGTTCAGCTTTCTCAAGCTGTCGACGGACGAGGGGCTGGTTGGCTGGGCCGAATATGGCTGCGGCCGCTGGGCTCCGGCCCTGCCGCAGGCGATCGAGCGGCTGGCGGATTCGGTGATCGGTCGCGACCCGCGCGACTTCCATCGCCTCAGCGCCGAGCTGCACGCCATCACCCGCTTCACTGCCGGTGGCCTCGCCGCGCAGGGGATTGCAGCGATCGAGAATGGCTGCATCGACATTGCGGCCAAGGCCGCGGGCATCCCGGTCCATGCCCTGTTCGGTGGCCGGTTCCGCGAGCGTATCCCGCTCTACTGGTCCCATTGCGGCAGCTTCCGGCCACGCGATGCGGATTTCTTCGAGAGGATACTCGGCCGGCCGCCGCTGGAGACGCTCGACGATATGGCGAGGCTGGGCGAGGAGGTGATCGAGCGGGGCTATGGCGCGGCCAAGATCAACCCGATCCTGTTCGGTTCCCCTGGCCCGCGGCTGTTCAACCCCGGCTTCGTCGCCCAGGGGCTGGAATTCGGCCGTACTGCCGATGCGGAGACTCTCGATGCGATCCAGCGGCAGGTCGAAGCCTTCGCCGACGGGGTGCGTGGAAGGGCGGCGATCCTGCTCGACATCAACTTCGGATTCACGCCCGAGGCGGCGGCGCGGATCGGCCAGCGGCTGGAGGCTTTCGACCTCAAGTGGCTCGAATATGACATCCACGAACCGGCTGTCCTCGCCGACCTGCGGTCCCGGGTGCCGATGGCGGTCGCCTCGCTGGAATCCATCTACGGCCGCCGCGGCTACCGGCCCTATTTCGAGGCGCGTGCGGCGGATTTCGCGGTCGTCGACATCCTCTGGAACGGCTTCGCCGAATCCGTGCGCATCGCCAATCTGGCCGAGATCCACGACGTGAACGTCGCTCCGCACAATTTCTACGGCCCGCTGGCCGATCTGATGGCCGCCCAATTCTGCTCGGTCGTCCCAAATCTGGAGATCATGGAGTTCGAGGGGGACGACGTGCCCTGGAAATACGACCTCCTCAGCCGCCGGCCGGACCTGCGGCCGGGCTCCATCTCGGCTCCGGATACGCCCGGATGGGGTGCCGACGTCAACGAGGATGCGGTTGCCGAACATCCCTGGACGGCGGCGCCGACCTGATGCACCCCTAGGGCACTAATATCGCATAACGATATAAACCGTGACTTTCCTGCGATCCTGTGCTATAGGTCTGCAGGATGGCGATCCGGCCGGAGCCCGCCGTCTCCTGCGCGGTCCCTTCTCCGGCGAGATCGGAGGTCGCGATGGTTTCCCTCGGAGTGCCGGCAAATGATCACCTGCCTGCGGACGGCGCGGCGGCGCTGTCGCCGCGGCAGCGAAGCGACCGTGCGGCGCAGCGGATTACCGCCCTTGGCGAGATGACGACCGGAATCGCCCATGATTTCCGGATCGTCCTCGCGATCATAGATTCCAGCCTGAGCCTGGCCGAACGCAACAGCGAGGATGCGGTCGCCCTCCATTCCTATCTCCTGGCCGCACGCGAAGGTGTCTCCCGCGGCATGCGGCTCAGTTCGCGCCTGCTGGCTTTCGCGAAGAAGCGGAGCTCGGATGCGCATGCGGAGGACATTAACGGCCTGATCGAGGCGATGAAGACCTTCGTCAAATATGGCGCGGGACCCGGGACGCGGGTCGAATTCGCGCTGTCGCCGGATCTGCCGCCCTGCTTCGTGGATCCGCAGCAATTCAATGCCGCGATCCTCAACCTCGTCGTGAACGCACGCGACGCCATGCCGGCCGGTGGAACCATCCGCATCGGCACCAGCCTTGTGGGCGGCGCCTCCACGGTCGGGCAGGAACGGGCCTCCGCGTGCGTGCGGGTCCGCGTCGAAGACGCCGGAACGGGCATTCCGCAGCCGTCGATCGACCGGATCTTCGATCCCTATTTCACCACCAAGGGGGAAAATGGCACCGGGCTTGGTCTGCCGCAGGTCAAGGCCTGCATGGACCAGGTAGGAGGGTCACTTGAGGTGCACAGCGAACTCGGACGGGGAACGAGCATCGACTTGTTGTTCCCGGCATGCGACCGCCCGGGATGAGCGCCCGTGGCGGCAACCGGCCATCCCGTCCATACGATCGGGCACTCGAACCATAGCCTCGAGGACTTCGTGGCCCTGCTCCGCGGCGCGGATGTCCGGTATCTGGTGGATGTGCGGACGGTGCCCCGTTCCAGGGCCAATCCCCAGTTCAATGCGGATGTGTTCGCGAACGCCCTTGCGCAGCGGCAGATCGGCTATGCCCGTATCGGGGAGCTGGGCGGACTGCGCGGTCGGCGCAGGGACGTGGCGCCGGACGTGAACGGCTATTGGGAAAATGCCAGCTTCCACAATTATGCCGATCATGCGCTGTCGGAGGATTTCCGCACCGGACTGCGGGAACTCGATCGGATCGCCGACCAGGCCCGCTGCGCCGTGATGTGCGCGGAAGCCGTGTGGTGGCGCTGCCATCGCAGGATCATCGCGGATTATCTGCTGCTCGAGGGACGAGAGGTCCTCCACATCATGCCCGACGGCCGGATCGAACCCGCCAGCGTGACTCCCGCGGCGGTCCCCCACGGCGATGGGTTGGCCTATCCCGCGGCGCTCAAGGTGTGATCGGCCTGGATTTGGGCATCGGCTGTTGCCGATCCCGGCGCGGCGATCGTGCCCCTAGCGGATCCTCGGCAGCGTCTCGAACTGGTGATAGGGCGGCGGGCTCGGCAGGGTCCATTCGAGCGTCGTCGCGCCCTCTCCCCACGGGTTGGCGGGCGTGCGCTTTCCGAACATCAGCGACCACGCGATGTTGAGGAAGAAGAACAGCATCCCGAATGCCATCACGGCATAGCCGACCGTCGCGACCATGTTCCAGGACGCGAAACCCTCGGCATAGTCGGGCACGCGCCGCTGCATGCCCGCCATCCCGAGGAAGTGCATCGGAAAGAACAGGATGTTCACGCCGATGAAGAAGATCCAGAAATGGAGCTGCGCGAGCAGCTCGTTATAGTCGCGGCCCCACATCTTCCCGAACCAGTAATGGAAACCCGCGAACAGGGCGAACACGGCGCCGAGCGACAGCACGTAGTGGAAGTGGGCGATCACATAGTAGGTGTCGTGGAAATAGGTGTCGATCCCGGCTCCCGCGATGACCACGCCGGTCACGCCGCCAAGGGTGAACATGAAGAGGAAACCGATCGCCCAGAGGAGCGGCGCGCGGAAGGTCAGGGTGCCGCCCCACATGGTCGCGATCCAGGAGAAGATCTTGATGCCGGTCGGCACGGCGATCACCATAGAGGCCGCAGCGAAATAGACCTGCGCGTTGAAGTTCATGCCGACGGTGAACATGTGGTGCGCCCAGACGATGAAGCCGATCGTCCCGATTGCGATCATCGCATAGACCATGCCGAGATAGCCGAAGACGGGCTTGCGGCTGAAGGTCGAGATCACCTGGCTGACGATGCCGAAGCCGGGCAGGATCATGATGTAGACTTCGGGGTGGCCGAAGAACCAGAACAGATGCT